>OHTM01000340.1_pt1 | contig 24910 bp, 22 predicted proteins | sample 1578951 | NCBI WGS metagenome assembly OHTM01 (sample SAMEA3879605, study PRJEB24766) | human gut metagenome | biome: human-associated habitat; feature: feces | place: USA | collected 1985/1987
ACACGAAAGTAGGAGATAAACACCTGCGATTAGTGTTTACCTCCTACTCGATTTTGATATATGCCTGTGGAGTATCTTATTTAGCGATGGGGCAGCCTGCGCACTTGGCGGCGATTTCGGTGAAGAAGTCGTTGCCTTTGTCGTCTACAAGGATGAAAGCGGGGAAATCTTCGACTTCTATTTTCCAGATAGCTTCCATGCCGAGTTCGGGGTATTCGAGCAACTCGACTTTCTTGATTGAGTTCTGTGCGAGGATTGCGGCGGGGCCTCCGATTGAGCCGAGGTAGAAACCGCCATGTTTCTTGCATGCGTCGGTCACCTGCTTGCTGCGGTTGCCTTTTGCTATCATTACCATTGAACCGCCTGCCGCCTGGAATTGGTCGACGTAAGGGTCCATACGTCCGGCAGTGGTCGGTCCGAACGAACCGGAAGGCATTCCTTCAGGTGTCTTGGCGGGGCCGGCGTAATAGATGGGGTGGTTCTTGAGGTATTCGGGCATCGGTTCGCCTTTGTCAAGACGCTCTTTGATTTTGGCGTGGGCGATGTCGCGGCCTACGATGATTGTACCGTTGAGCGACAGACGCGTCGACACGGGATATTTGGTCAGCTCGGCGAGTATTTCGCTCATAGGGCGGTTGAGGTCGATTTTCACTACGTCGCCTTCGCCCGCTTTGCGCATATCTTCGGGGATGAGTTCGCCTGGGTTTGCGTCGAGCTTCTCAATCCAAAGGCCTTCTTTGTTGATTTTGGCCTTTACGTTACGGTCGGCCGAGCAGCTTACGCCCATACCGATGGGGCATGATGCACCGTGGCGCGGCAGACGTATCACGCGTATGTCGTGGGCGAAGTATTTGCCGCCGAACTGCGCACCGAGACCGATTTTGCGCGATGCCTCGAGGAGTTCTTTCTCCAGTTCGACGTCGCGGAAAGCGTGGCCGAGGGCATTCCCCTGAGTGGGAAGGTTGTCGTAATATTTGACTGATGCTTTTTTGACCGTGGCAAGGTTCATCTCGGCCGATGTGCCGCCGATAACGAACGCGATATGGTATGGAGGACATGCGGCCGTGCCGAGTGTCTTCATTTTCTCCACGAGGAACGGTACAAGTGTCTTGGGGTTGATGATGGCTTTTGTCTCCTGATAGAGATAAGTCTTGTTGGCCGAACCGCCGCCTTTTGCCACGAACACGAATTTGTATTCGTTGCCGTCTACAGCATAAAGGTCAATCTGGGCGGGAAGGTTGCAACCGGTGTTCACCTCGTCATACATCGTGAGGGGTGCATTCTGCGAATAGCGGAGATTGTCCTGCGTGTATGTAAGGTAAACGCCTTTTGAGAGCCGCTCTTCATCGCCGCCGCCGGTGTAGACGTTCTGGCCTTTCTTGCCCATGATGATTGCTGTGCCGGTATCCTGACAGAATGGGAGCTGGCCTTTGGCTGCAACTTCGGCGTTACGGAGCAGCGTAAGCGCTACGAACTTGTCGTTGGCGCTTGCTTCCGGGTCGTGAAGTATCTTTGCGACCATCTCGTTGTGCTCGCGGCGCAGCATGAAAGCATTGTCGTGTGTAGCCTGACGTGCGAGCACGGTTAGCGCCTCGGGGTCAACGACAAGCATTTCGCGACCGTTGAAAGTCTCGGTTCTGACATAGTCGGAAGTCAGATGATAATACTCGGTGGTATCTTTCCCCATGGGAAACATCTCCTGGTATTCAAAAGGTTTTGTAGCCATTGTTTTATTGTTGATTTGATGTGATTTTATCGGTAAAATGATAATGCAAATATACGCATTTACTCGTAAAAATGATAATTTTTCACAAGACAATAATAAAATAACGGTAAGATTTGGCGTTATTACACCGTGAAAATTTTTGAAGTTACAGAATCGGGGAGAGGAGGCGCATTAACGATTGCTTCATTTTGTCGAGGCGCGGACGGTGATCCCAGTCGTAGGGGAGCACGCGGGTAGAGTCCTCGAGGTCGCGCATGAATATGTCGGTCATGCGGGCGTTGAATTCTTTGGAATAGATGAACAGATTGGCTTCGAAGTTGTGCTCGAAACTGCGGAAATCGAAGTTGGTCGACCCGACGGTGACAAAGTCGTCATCGACAATTATAACCTTGCCGTGAAGCATCCCCGGTTCGTACAGATATACTTTTATACCTGCACGAAGGCATTCCTTTATGTAGGAGAACGATGCGTTGCGCAGCACGGAGGAGTCGGCCCGGCGCGGCATCATCACCCTTACGTCAATCTTTGACAGTGCTGCGGCCTGAAGTGCGCGAAGCAATCCTTCTGTCGGAAGGAAATATGGCGTCTGCAGGTAGATTGAGCGCTTGGCGTTGCCGATAGCCTTGAGGAATACCAGCGAAATATTGCCCCACTGGCCGGTGGGTCCTGATGTAATGAGTTGCATTCCTATGTTGGCGCTCGACGGTTTTGCGTCGGACGGCGCGAAATCCTCGGGTATGGGTCGCCCCATGAAATTCCAGTCGTAGCAGAACGAGTGGTTGAAACTGCGGAGTATTGGACCCGTGACGCGCAGATGTATGTCGCGCCACACGCTGAATTTGCCCCCGTCGATATACCTGTCGGCCACATTCATGCCTCCAATATAGCCTATGCGCCCGTCGATAAGGCACAGTTTGCGGTGGTTGCGCCAATTGATGCGGGAGCCCGGAAGAAGCAGCGACAACTTGAAGAAAGGATAGATTTCAACTCCGGCTTCGCGCATGCGCCTGTAGAAGCGCCGTTTCACTTTCAGGTTGCCTACATGGTCGTATATCACCTTTACCTTCACTCCGGCTTTTGCTTTTGCTATCAATATGTCGGCTAAGGCATTGCCGATTTTGTCATCCTCAAAGATATAATATTGCAGGTAGATGAAGCGTCGGGCACGGCGCAGGTCCTGAAACAGCATGTCAAACTTTTCCTTGCCGTTGTCGAAGATGCGGGCGTTGTTTTCGGCGTAATAGGGGGCGCCCATCAGCGATTGTCCGAGCCGTACCTGCTGCGCGTTCTCCACGCTCAGCCCCGAGGCCGCGGCATCAAACGCTTTGGCCTGCTCGTGCTTTTTGAGCCGCCGGCGGTTGCGGCGCGATATGAAGCGCTTGTTCTTGATTGACCGTCCGAACAGGAAATAGAGTATCAGCCCCACCGCGGGCAGCAGCAACAGCACTGTAATCCATGCCAGCGATTTCACCGGGTTACGGTTCTCTGACAGCACTACCAGCACGACACTGACAATCGTGACGCCATATACAATCCATAGCGCCCAATAGACCCACGTCATGTTGATATATTGATTGATTGTCTCGCTCATCTGCTGTCAGTCTGCAATTGACCTCTAAGTTACGAATAAATTTTATATATTTAATAATTTTATTAAAATATGTTTTTATTGTTTTTAGTATAAACGCAACAGGTGCGTTTATGTTTCAATTTATCGCTTCAAAAGGATATTCTACCGCAAGTCCACGACGGTGATACCCGCTCCGCCGAACTGTACATGCTCGTCGCGGTACGAGGCGACACCCGGCACCGAGTCGAGCATCTGCCGTACGGCCATGCGCAGCGCGCCGGTGCCCGTACCGTGAAGTATCCTGACACGTCCGGCCGAGAACTGGATTGCGTCGTCAAGGAAATACGTGATGGCCTGGAGCGCCTCGTCGACACGCATGCCGCGCACGTCAATCTCGTTGGTGAATGACAGCTGCCGCTGCCGCATGGCGTCGGTGGTGGCCGAACTTACAAACGAAGCGTCGCGTGCGCCCGACTGCGGTTTGGCTATCGTGCGGCGGAGCCGCGACAGCTCTACGGTAGTCTTCAGCGCGCCGAAATTCACGATGGCGCGTTTGCCGCTTATCTCCATGACGGTACCGACGGTGGTCTGTCCGTCGAGTTTCACGTTGTCGCCCGGTTTGAGCGGATCTTCCGTTTTGGCGGGTACGGGAGCTTCCGTCTTGACTTTCTTCTTTTTGTTGCGGTGGCGGTTGAGTATTTCGGGGTCGTCGTTCTCCTTCTCGTTGAGCAGTGATGATTTGTCGTGTTCCATCTGCAGGCGGGCGGCGCGGGTGCGCTCACGCTCGGCCTGCGCGTTCTTTATCTCGCGTATGGTGCGTTCGATGGTGGCGTTGCTGCTGTCGAGTATGCGCTGCGCCTCGCTGCGGGCTTCGGCTATAATCTCGCGGCGTTTGTCGCGCAGCGTCGAAGCCTCGGCCTCGTAGTTGCTTATAAGAGTGTCGATTTTTTTCTCTTTCAGCTTTATGGCGTCGCGCTTGTGCTCCCAGTAGCGTTTGTCACGGGCTATGTCGAGCAGGTAGCGGTCGAGACGCACGTAGTCGGAGCCTGCTATCTCCTCGGCATCTGCTATTATCTGGGCGGGAAGCCCCGTCTTACGCGCTATCTCTATGGCGAAGGAGCTGCCGGGGTTGCCGATGTGCAGTTTGAACAGCGGCTGCATCAGATGACGGTCATAGAGCATCGAACCGTTGATGAGTCCCGGAGTATCCTCGGCGAAATTCTTAAGGTTCTGGTAGTGGGTGGTGATGACACCCCACATTTCCTTTCCGTTGAAATCCTTGAGTATGGCCTGGGCGATGGCTCCGCCTATGGTCGGCTCGGTACCGCCCCCGAATTCGTCAATCAATGCAAGCGTGGCGCGGTTGCCGTACTGGAGGAAATATTTCATGTTGCGCAGGTGCGAGCTGTACGTACTCAGGTCATCCTCGATTGACTGGTCGTCGCCGATGTCGATGAATATGCTTTCGAAGATGCCCATGTGCGAATTTTCATAAAGGGTGGGGAGCATGCCGCACTGCATCATGTACTGCACAATGCCGACCGTCTTGAGGCATACGGATTTGCCGCCGGCGTTGGGACCGGATATAATCAGCAGGCGGTCTTTCTGCGACAGGGTGATGTCGAGCGGCACGATTTTCTTGCCGTGGCTTTCGAGCGACAGCAACAGCACCGGATGCACGGCATGGTACCATTCAAGTTCCGGAGCCGTATTAAGATGCGGCATGTGCGCGTCGACGCGCCGGGCGTAAATAGCCTTGGCGTGGATGAAATCAATCTCGGCCACGACGCGCATAGTGGCTGTCATGCGACCGATGTCGGGACGTATGGCCGCGGTGATTTCCTTAAGTATGCGTGTCATTTCGCGCCGTTCGTCCATCTGAAGCTCGCGTATGCGGTTGTTGGCCTCGACCATCTCGGCCGGCTCGATGAAGTAGGTCTTGCCGGAAGCCGACTCGTCGTGCACGATACCGTTGATATGGCGCTTGTGCATAGGCGAAACCGGCAGCACGAGGCGCCCGTCGCGAACCACGGCCGATGCGTCGGCATCGAGATAGCCGCTCTCGATTGCGCGCGATATTACCCTGCGCATCACCGACGATATCGAGGCCTGCGTCTGTTGCAGCTGACGCCGTATCTGCGCCAGTTCGGGGGAGGCCGAGTCCTTGATTTCGCCGAAACGGTCAATGCTTCGGCTTATCGTGGCCGACACGGCGTCAAACCGCTCTATATCTCCGGCAATATCGGTCAGCGTGGGGTAGGGCGTGTTTCCCTCCTGCGCGGCAACGGCAAAAAAATCGGATATTGCAGCCGAAGTGAGGAGCGCGTTGTTAACCATGTTCAGCTCTTCGGCTCCAAGAAATGTCCCTTCGGGCCGTACTTTGGCAAGCAGCTCAGCCACATCGCCCGTGGCTCCGAGGGGGAATGCGTTGTCTCCTCCTAATATCTTCGTCATCTCGTCCACGCTGCGCAGACGGTGGAGTATGGTTTCGTAATCCTTTGTAAACTGCAGTTGCTCGTCGGCTGTGGCGCGTGCGCCGTTGCTCTGGCACAGTCGCATCACTTCGTTTCGTACTGCGTCAAATCCTGTTTTCTTTTCAAATGTATCCGGGTAAGTCACTGTTTGTCTTTTAGTTTATAGTAGGATGGTGTAGCAAAGCTATATTGCGGTCAAAAGTCACGGTGTAGGGACGCGTCCCAATGCAGTTCACGTAAGTTGAGTTGATAGGGGCGGGGGCGTCTCGCCCCCGTGGTAACTTTCAGCGTGTAAGAATAATACCACGAGGGCGAGACGCCCTCGCCCCTATCTATGCATCTTAAGTAAACAGCGATGAATCGCGTCCCTACAATTTCGTCGGTATATTTTGAGTTTTGCAACACCTTAAATATGTTTGAATTGATTTTTTCATTTCTTCTTTCGGAAGCGCTGTTCCATTTCACGGTAATAATCCGCGGCCTCCTCGTCGCCGATATTGTCGTAGATGCGGGCCATGCGCCGGTACACTCTCGCTTCCTCGGGATAATGCTTTACCGCCACGAGAAGTCTGTCGAGCGCCGCATAGTTGTCGCCCTCGTCATTGGCAATGTCGGCGAGCGCCAGCAACGCTTTCAGATGGGTCGGGTCGACGTCGAGCAGTTCGGTATAAGTCTCTTTGGCTTCTTCGGTAGTATGGGCGGCTGTCAGTGCGCGGGCTTTGTATTCAAGCGCTTTGACATTGCGGGGCGATATGGAGAGCGCCTTGTTGAAATTGGCGAGGGCAGCGGTTATATCCTCGATTTCATCAAGGCAGTCGCGCCCCATAGCAATATATTCCTCGGCAAGGGAGTCGAAGCGTTTCTGCTGCTCGCTGATGATTGCGTTGAGGCGTTTGATTTCATCCTCGAGTTGCCCCAGCCGGTAGAGCTTGCGCGATATGGCGCGTTGCACCGGCTCGCGCGAGAGCTCGTCGCGTATCTTCTGTCCGGCGGCAAATGCCTTTACCGATTTACTGTATTCTCCCCTGTCGAAATACCGCGACGCTTCCGCAAAATTGTCGTCGGCCGCCGCCTGCTCGAGCGCTGTCGATATGATGGCGCGGCTGTTGCTCTGGCGGGAGAATTCGGTGATGGCCGGGCTCACGAATATGTCACGCTCGCTGACGGGATTCTGTAGCGTAATCCCTTCAAGCGACGTGCTTCGGCTGAGCGCCACGTAGGTCTGGCCGCCGGAGAAAGCACCGCGCCCCACGTCGATAATCACCTTGTTGAACGTCAGTCCCTGGCTCTTGTGTATAGTGAGAGCCCATGCCAATCTGACTGGATATTGCGTGTAGGTGCCTATCAGCTTCTCGTCGACGGTCTTGTTCTTCTCGTTGTATTTGTATACGATATTTTCCCATATCTCGCGTTCCACCACATGACGGTCGCCGTTCTCGAATTCTATCTCGAGTTTGTCGGCCGTGGCGCAATATACTTTTCCGATTGTCCCGTTGACCCAGCGCTTGTCGCGGTCGTTCTTGATGAATACTACCTGTGCGCCGGCTTTAAGTTCAAGTTCTTTGGGCGAGGGGAGTGCCGCTTCCGGAAAATCATCCTTTATCTCGCCGACGTATATGATTGACTTTGATTTCAGCTGGGCGAGGTGACTGTCGTTGATGCTGTCGACCATGTCGCGACGCGTGGCGAGGGTCATCACGAAATCGTCGCCTTTGGTGGCCGCCGACGGTCGCACACGCTGGTTGAGCTGCGATATGTCGTTGATTGACGGTGTGCCGGTGCGGAAGCGGTCGAGCATCGCCACGAAATCGGCATTCTGCTGGCGGTATACCTTCTGAAGCTCAATCTGCACCAGTGACAGCTGACTGAATACCTTTGCCGAAAAGAAATATGAGTTAGGGTAGTACACGCGCAGCACGTCGCGCATATCGGAGGTCACTACCGGCTCGAGCTGGAATATATCCCCTACGAGCAGCAGCTGTTTGCCGCCGAAAGCGGAGCGCATATTCCCCGAATACACTCTCAGCACTTTGTCGACAAAATCGAGTATGTCGGCTCTCACCATCGATATTTCGTCGATGATAATCAGTTCGAGTTCCTTGATGAGTTTTATATGCTGCTTGTTGTATTTAAGGCGTTTGCGCAGACGGTCGGTCTTGAATTCCGGGTCGTCGGGCAGTAGCGGCTTGAACGGTATCTTGAAAAACGAATGCAGTGTCACTCCGCCCACGTTGACTGCCGCTATTCCGGTGGGAGCGAGCACCACATGCTTTTTCGAGGTGTTGCGGGTGATATATTTGAGGAACGTCGATTTGCCCGTGCCGGCGCGGCCAGTCATGAATATAGGGCGGTTGGTATAGCGTATCAGCCGCCATATATCCTGAAACTCGGGATTGTCCAAATCTATATTTTCCTGTTCGTTAGCCATATCTGTCGGCAGCTGTCCTGCTGCAAGGTTAAATTTTATATTTCGCTGAGGGTGTCGCAGAACGACAAAACTATGTCCGGCGGTGTAGGGACGCACGGTCTGTGCGTCCGATAATTAGCCGATAATCAATCCTCACTCCATTCATCGTTATCGTGGTTAATCATCGCCTCCGGCGCTTTGCCACGCAAAGAAACCGCGTCCACTACTTTTATGATTGAGTCATGTAGTAGACGCGGTTTTTAACCGCGTTCAGTTTATGTCGTTGTTACGGAGCTTAGAACTTGTATCCCACACTGATTACGATATTATTGTTAGTCGTGGTGAACTCGGCGGCAGGATTGTATACCCAGCTGTTCGACGGGTCATCGTATGCAAGGTCTTCGTATGACGAGAATGGTGAATACTGGCTCTTGCGGTATTTGTTGACGTATGCGAGGTCGGCATAGAAACCCTTGTATCTGTATCCCAGGCCCAGCGTGATGTAACGGGTTGTGGTATCGAAGGTATAGGCGGGATTACAGCCTGTGGTGTATACTTCGATGTCGCCGTCCTTCACTGCCTTTTCAACCGCCGATGTGCTCTGAGAGAAACCGGCGCGCACGCTGAACTGCGGCGTTATGCGGTATTCCGTACCGATACGCATCGTGTGGGTGGGCTTGAAATAATCCTTGATTTCCTGTGTGGCGTCCTTGTATTCGTTGCCGTCGTAGTCGCTGATACGCATGTTGTCGTATGCCGCGAACTCATAGTCGGCCGAGAGAATGAAGCGTCCGCCTATCACTCCGGCAGCCGATACTATCATCTTCCACGGTGTGCGCAGTTTCCAGTCGTAGTCGGCGAAGTCGGTGTAGGCCGTGCCGTCAGGTATGCTTGACTGGGGCTGTGAATAGCTGTAACCGATCGACGACTCATATTTGTCGTTGAGATTGTAGTAGGTGGGCGTATGCACCGCGATACCGAATCTGAATTCATTGATGGGTTTTACTATCGCTCCGATTTTGAAATTGAAGCCCGAGCCGCTCACTCTGCGGTAATTGCTCAGCCCGTAGTATGCGTTGCCGTTGACTATCGGCGACCCCATGCCCTCATTCTTGGCTATGCGGGCATTGGAGAGTTCCTCGTCGTAGAATGCCTCTTCCTTCAAGTCGATGTCGGTGATACCGAAGCCGAATCCCCAGTATACGGTGTTCATGATGTTGCCGCCGAAGTTGATGGCATATTCATCGACATAACCGCGCTGTCGCACGGCAAACTGGGCGTTGCCCGAAGTCTGCCCCTCGTCGAAAAGCCCGTTGTACTGGCTCAGACCTCCTACCGAATTGATTATGTATGAGTTGAACGAGAGGATGCTCAGCCAGTCGGCATTAGAGCGGTTGTAGGGATTGTAGGTGGTCGATTGGCCGAGCACGTCGGGCGCTATGCCGTAGGCGCGGGCGTTTGCCACATAGTTTGACATCGAGGTGCCGAGTTCGCCGAAGCCGCCGCTATATATGCGGTCGAACGAAGCCACGCGGCCGTAGGATACTCCCCACTGGAAGTAGGGCATAACGTCGCTGTCGAGATTGATTGCTCCGATATACCCGAAGTTGGGACAATATGCATGCGTCTTGCTGTCGGTCTGTCCGCCTACGTCTGATTTCTCCATGTCTATGTCGAGGGTGACCCCGATTTCACTCGACCGGTACACGCCGATACCGCCGGGGTTCTGGTTGAGCGTGGACAAATCGCCGCCGAGTGCGCCGAAGGCTCCGGCCATCGACATGAAGCGGGCTGTACCGCGCAGGTCGCTTTGCGACAGGGTATATGCGTTGAACGCGCCTTGGGCCATGACTCCCATCGGCAACGCAGCTGCTATGGCTGCTACTACTATCTTTCTCATAAACTGTGGTTGAGTTTCTGTTATCAATCTGTTGGAGTATGTTTAACCGATACCCTCTTTTATTAATTACGTTTTATTGCGGGTTAAGTTCACGCATGCTCTTAACAACGTAATCCGGTCTCGTCGTGTGGGAGCTGCTGCGGCATTATCCCGGCAGTCTTAGCGGCGTCCGCCACGGCCGCCGCCTCCGCCGCTGCGCGAACCGCCTCCGCCGTGTGAACCGCCGCTGAATCCTCCGCGGCTGCCTCCCGTTGAGCCTGAACTGCGGTAAGACGGTGTGCTCGGACGGCTGTTATTGTTGTTGACTGCGTTGCCGCGGCCTCCCGAACGGTTGCTGCCGCTGTTTACATTAGGGGTGCGCGTGCCGCTGTTGTAGCGTGTGCCCGACGGACGTGAGCCATTGTTGTAGTTGGTAGCCGGACGTGTGGCGCCCAATGAGTTGACATTGCCTACAGTCGACGGACGGCTGCCTGCGCTGCCGCGGTAACCGCCTGCACCTGCGCTTCCGCCGGGACGACCCGATGAATTGCCTCGGTAGCCGCCAGTGGAGTGCGCCATATTGCTGCCCGGATATGCCGGGCGGTGTGCACCGGGCGAAACCGGCGGGTGCGGACGTCCGGGACCGTGGCCCGGATACCAGCCCGGACCCCATGTCCATGACCATGACCACGAGGGTCCCCATCCCCACGATGGACCCCATCCCCATGACCAGGAATAGTACGGGTCATACCATCCGGGACCATACCACGGATCCCATGCCCAGCTGTTCCAGTAGCCGTAGGGGCGGTAGTAGGGCGACAGGTAGTTCCAACCGTAATATGACGGCGTGTCGACGAAGATGTTGATCTGTGCCGGCTGTGTGGCGGCATAGTAGTCGATAAGTTCCTGGTCATTCGACTGGCTTACAATCGTCGGATTGGAAAAACGCTCAATCTTGCGCGTATTGGCAAATGTATCGCGGTAAAGCGAGTCGACTGAGATGGTGTCGGCCTGCTGATACCGGCGGTTGTATTCGTCAACGTCGCGCGTATTGTCGGTATATACGGTGTAAAGGTCCGACCCGGGTATGTTCTGGGCCATGACAGGATAGGCGTTGCCCTGCTCGTCTACCACATAGACGGAGCCGTCGGTCGCCGTCAGATACTTGTATTGCGATGAAGCACCTTGATATTGTGCTCCATTACCTGCTGCGTTATTCTGCTTCTTCGCTGCCTCCGGCGCCTTTTTTGCCTCTTTTGACGAGTCATAATATATGTCATCGTCATAGTAGCTTTGGGCTATGGCTGTAGTTGTAGCGGAGCATGCAAGCAAAAGCGTGATTGACAGTGATTTGTAAATTTTCATTATGTTATAGAGATATAGAGGTTTATATATACTCGGTTTACCGGGACATAATCTTGTAGATTATTCGATAAGACGGCACTTCCGATTTTATGTTTAGACATTAATTCTGCTTCAAGGTTTAACGCCTATACTTAGTCTAATTTACAAATATATCAAAAATAATCCGGATTATCAATAATTAGAACCAAAAAAAATACCAAAAAAAATACCGCCATTCAGTTTATTGGCTTGAATGGCGGTATTTTTTATTTTCTACGGCGTGCGTTTACCTGATTAATTGCTGTCGCATCTTATCGTCGTGGCACACGCTTTTGTATGGTTACTGGTTGTCACTGTCGGTCGGGCGCATGTCGTAGGCGGTCATTGCAATTGCAAAACCCCAATAGATGAATGCGAGGGCGGCAAGGAAACTTACCATCATCATATCCTGAAGATAACCGGCTTCAATGAAGAAGAATCCGATCAGAAGCAGAAGCACTCCGTTGATAAGATACAGCCACCAGTATTTGCGCTGGCGTTGGCTGACGCCGCTTATCAGGGCGCTGATGCCCCAGAATATGAATATGAATGCAAGGAAGTAAGGGAATACGAATTCCGAGAGTATGATACTTCGTACGAGCATAAACCCAATGAACAGGTCGATGACACCGCCGGCAAGCCACCATCCCCAGCCGCGTGGGCGGTTGACTCCGGATGATACGCATAACTGAACGATTCCTGTCAGCACAAGCAGCCAGCCGAATATCTGTGAAGCGATTGCATAGCCTGCTGCCGGCCAGAACCAATAGGCAAATCCGCCGATTACAAGTAAAATGCCTACGCAAAGAACAAGCCACCATAATTTAGTGTGTCCCCAATAATTCATTTTTAAGGCTTTCATAACTTAAATAGATTAGTTAAACAGTATGTTGATTATATTATATTTTCAACTTCGATTTAAACTCTTCGGAATCTTGATTATAAAGTCTCTTATCTAAAATTAACTTTAAGTATCTTAATTTTGATATAATAACATCTGTGCTTTTCGATTTGTTTAAATTCGCCTGTCATTAACCACGATTTTTCAGTCGGAACCTGAGAAGTAATATGTCTGAAGAATTGCAGAACTCAAAATATATAAAATATACAGATGAATCGCGCCCTAATGCTGTCAACGTAAGTTGATCTGAGTGGGGCGGGGGCGTCTCGCCCCCGGGGTAACATGTGGTATATGAGAATAATAACACGAGGAAGGGCGTCCCCGACAGAGTAATATATTTGCCGGTCCGAAAATAAAAATCAAGCCGGCTTTTTTCGGACTGCTGCATAAAAAAGTGAAGCGCTGACCTGGGGAAATGGGGAGTCGGTCAGCGCTTCGGGGGTTGGGTTGGGATGTATCTTTACGCGCTCTTTGATTTATTTGCGCGCTTTATTACCGCTGTTATGCGTTCTTTACCTTTTCAACTACAGCCTTGAATGCTGCGGGATTGTTGAGGGCGAGGTCGGCGAGGACTTTGCGGTTGATTTCAATACCAGACTTGTGGATAAGACCCATAAGTTTCGAGTATGAGAGATCTTCCATGCGGGCAGCGGCATTGATACGCTGTATCCACAGTGCGCGGAAGTTGCGCTTTTTGTCTTTGCGGTCGCGGTATGCGTATGTCAAACCTTTTTCCCATGTGTTTTTGGCTACGGTCCATACGTTGCGGCGGCATCCGTAGTAACCACGGGTAAGTTTCAGGATTTTTTTACGACGAGCTCTTGAAGCTACATGATTTACTGATCTTGGCATTGTTGTTGTGCTTTTTGAATGTTAGCGGCTGAGCCTTCTTACTCTGCTCTTTTGGGCTAATCACTCGGTTAATAATAATGTAATATCACGAATTAAATTTTGTACCCTTCTTTTACGGCATCCGTTACTTGAGACCGAGCAGAGCTTTTACGCTTGCTTCGTCGGCTTTGGCAACCGTGCTGAAATGTGTGAGGTTACGTTTTTGCTTCTTGGTCTTCTTGGTCAAGATGTGACTCTTGAAAGCATGTTTTCTCTTGATTTTTCCTGATCCGGTAAGGGCGAACCTCTTTTTGGCACCGGAGTTAGTTTTAACCTTAGGCATTTTTTTGAGTTTAAATGAATTATTAATTCGGTTGATTATTGATTAGCCATCTCGTGGCTTATTTTTTCTTTGGTGTCAGCATGATTATCATGCGTTTCCCCTCGAGTAAAGGCATCTGTTCCACTTTGCCGTATTCCTCAAGGTCGTTGGCAAATCTGAGCAAAAGCACCTCGCCCTGCTCCTTGAACAGGATTGAGCGGCCTTTGAAAAACACGTAAGCCTTTACTTTCGACCCTTCCTGAAGGAAGCTGACGGCATGCTTCAGCTTGAAGTTGTAGTCATGGTCGTCGGTCTGCGGACCGAATCGTATCTCTTTCACTACGACCTTCGTCTGCTTGGCTTTCTGCTCCTTGGCACGCTTTTTCTGCTGGTACAGGAACTTCTGATAGTCGAGCACACGGCATACCGGCGGCTCGGCATTGGGAGAAATCTCAATCAGGTCGAGACCTAAATCGTCGGCTATGCGCAGGGCTTCCTGTATGGAAACCACGCCGTTCTCCACGTTGTCGCCTACCAGTCGCACCTCGCGGGCACGTATGCGCTCGTTGATGGCGTGTTGGTCTTTGTTGTCCTTGCCGCGGGCGTCTCCGCGGCGGGGCGATGCGTCACGACCTCCCGGCCGGGGCTGTTGCGATTGATAGGGGGGACGTGCTGTCCCGTTGTTGTGTTGCGGACGCGGAGCGCCGGCTTGATTGGGCTTTTTATCCATTAATGATTTATTGGTTGATCATATTTTCGATTTCTCGAGTGATTTCGTCTGCAAAGGTAGCAATTTTCATCATACCTTTATCACCTTCACCCTGTTTTCTTACAGAAATTTCACCGTTTTCTGCTTCTTTTTCGCCTACAATGAGCATATAGGGTATTCTTTTGAGCTCGTTGTCGCGGATTTTCTTACCGATTTTCTCGTTGCGGTCGTCGACCTCGGCGCGGATGTCGCGTGCCGAAAGTTCTTTTGCCACCTCGAATGCGTAATCGTTGAATTTCTCGCTGATGGGGAGCACGACAGCCTGTTCGGGTGCGAGCCACAGAGGGAATTTGCCTGCGGTATGCTCTAAGAGTACGGCCACGAAGCGTTCCATCGAGCCGAAAGGCGCGCGGTGTATCATCACCGGACGGTGCTTTTGGTTGTCTGCGCCGGTATATTCGAGTTGGAAGCGCTCGGGCAGGTTGTAGTCTACCTGGATTGTACCGAGCTGCCAGCGGCGACCGATGGCATCCTTGACCATGAAGTCAAGTTTGGGACCGTAGAATGCGGCTTCGCCGAGTTCTTTGCGGGCTTTGAGTCCTTTTTCCTCGCAGGCCTCGATGATGGCTGTCTCTGCAAGGTGCCAGTTCTCGTCCGAACCGATGTATTTATCTTTGTTCTTCGGGTCGCGGAGTGAAATCTGTGCCTCGAAGTTGTCGAATTTCAACGCCTTGAAGATGTAGAATATGATGTCCATCACCTTGAGGAACTCCTCTTTTATCTGCTCGGGAGCGCAGAATATATGGGCATCGTCCTGAGTGAATCCGCGCACGCGTGTCAGTCCGTGGAGCTCACCGCTCTGTTCGTAGCGGTATACTGTTCCGAATTCCGCCAGACGCAAGGGCAGTTCGCGGTACGAACGGGGGAATGCCTTGAATATCTCGCAGTGGTGGGGGCAGTTCATCGGCTTGAGCAGATATTCCTCGCCCTCTTCCGGAGTGTGTATGGGCTGGAATGAATCCTTGCCGTATTTTGCGTAGTGGCCTGAGGTCACATACAGCATCTTGTTTCCGATATGCGGGGTGATTACCTGCAGGTAGCCGTACTGTTTCTGTATCTTGCGGAGGAACTGCTCGAGGCGGTCGCGCAGTGCGGCGCCCTTCGGAAGCCAAAGAGGCAGACCGGCGCCCACGTTCTGTGAGAATGCGAAAAGTTCCATCTCCTTGCCGAGTTTGCGGTGGTCGCGTTTTTTGGCTTCTTCAAGCAGTGCGAGATATTCGTCGAGCATCTTTTTCTTGGGGAAAGTGATGCCGTACACGCGCACAAGCTGGTTGCGCTTCTCGTCGCCGCGCCAGTATGCGCCGGCAAGCGACATCACCTTCGCAGCCTTGATGGGGGCTGTGGTGGGGATGTGCGGGCCGCGGCACAGATCGGTGAAGTTGCCCTGGGTATAGGTGGTGATGTGACCGTCTTCGAGCTCCGAGATGAGTTCGCATTTGTATTCTTCCCCGCGGTCGCCGAAAAGTTTGAGCGCATCGGCTTTCGATATGTCGGCGCGCTTGATTTCTTCCTTGCGTTGGGCGAGTTCTATCATCTTTGCCTCGATTTTACCGAAATCGGCGGCTGTTATATTGTGGCCGTTGGGGTCGATGTCGTAATAGAATCCGTTTTCGATTGCCGGACCGATGCCGAACTTCACGCCGGGGAAGAGCTCCTGGAGCGCTTCTGCGAGAAGGTGGGCCGAACTGTGCCAGAATGCGTGCTTGCCTTCCGGGTCATCCCATTTGAAAAGTTTGATTGACGCGTCGGAAGTGACGGGGCGTGTCAGGTCCCATTCTTCTTCGTTGATTGAGGCTGCAAGTACATCCTGAGCCAGACGCGGGCTTATGCTTTCTGCTATCTGAAGCGGCGTTACGCCTGCTTCAAACTGCTTTACCGAACCATCGGGAAAAGTAATGTTTATCATCTCTATGTTTTTGTTTATCAATTGATTGTCACCTACAACGTGACAACTGTGCAAAAATCGTCACAAAGATACAATATTTTTCCTTACGTGTCAATACCTTAAACTGAATTTTCCAAAACTTTTTTGAACAGGTTTTTATGTTGATACCGCCTGTAATCCGGTGTAACGTAAATCTTCATGACGCAGTGGATATAATTGGATTAAATTGGAACAAAATGGACTTATGAATTGCGGCACATTTGATATAACTTCGCATAACATCTTTCCCGATTTTCTAAAATGTCATTATCACCTTTAAAAAAGCAATATCTATGGGTTTCTTGAAGAAAATGATTAAAAATGTTGCCGGAAATGTAATCGGCGACTATCTTCCTGACAGCATTACCGGAACTGTGGCTGACGAACTCATCAATGAAGCCGCGGGCGACGTTGTCGACAAAGCGGTTGACAAGACTGTCGACAAAGCAGCCGACAAAGCAGCCGACACATTGCGCCGTAATCCGCTCCGCACTCCGCCACCTCCCGTAGTCCCTGCACCGGCTGAAAGCCTCAGTGTCCTTGTGGCTGTCAACGGCACGACCTACGGCCCTTACGAAAAGGCCACCCTTATTGAAATGATACAGCAAGGCTCTCTCACGCGTGATACTTACGTATATATCGAGGGTATGAGCGAATGGCGTCCGGCAGGGCAAGTCGGCAAAGTCGCGACCCTGTTCGCCCCGGAGATACCTCGTCCGGCCGCTCCCCCTGTACCGTGGGCTAATCCGGCTCCGGCCGCTCCGGCGGCAACGCCTGCTGCCGGCAATTCCAACGGATTCTCCGAAAAACTCAATGCCCTTATAGCATCGGCGGTTGCCGACGGCGAAATCAGCGACCTCGAGCGTCAGGTGCTCATACGCAACGCACAGGCCGAAGGTGTGGCTATGGACGAATTTGTCATGGTGCTCGAAGCCCGTCTCTACGAGCGACGCCAGGAACTTTCACGCATGCAAAAACAAGAGCAGAGCGCAGCGGAGGCTGCAAAATTGGCCGCAATGCGCGCAGCTGCTCCGGCATCATCACCACAGAAACGCAACGCACTTGACCGTTGTCCACATTGCAACGCTCCGGTAAAGCAGCTCGCCACATCGTGTCCAGAATGCGGATATGAATATCCTGTCGGCATGGCCGGAAACCAGGGAACAGCGTCGGAGCGGCTTGCACGAAAAATCGAAGAAGCGCGTGAAAAAGCGGAGAACGCTCCGAAAAAAGGCAATGGACTTTTAAGTATGTATATATCATCGCTTAATGGCTCTATTTATCATGATAAGGTGACTGACGCGCAGGCTATGGCCATAAAGAATTTTCCCGTGCCGACAAATAAAACCGATATTCTGGATTTATTCACGACTTGCGCTACAAATTCCCAATACTCGTGGATGATGAATTCTGATAAAATGGAAAAGACAATTGCCAAGGCGTATAAGAATAAGGCCGTAGAAATCCTTATAAAAGCGAGAATTGTGCTTAAGGGCGACCCGGGTTTGCTCCGCGAAATCGAAGAAACAGCAAGTAAATTTAAAATCAAGGCATAACGCGTATGGGACTGTTCGGAAGAGGTAAAAGCGGCGGAATGATTAATGTGATCCGCTGCGATGAAGATGACTATCTTGTATGGAAATGGCGTCCTGCCGGACAGGATGTCAATTCCACTACCCGCGAGAATGCTATACGCTACGGCTCCTCGCTGCGCGTCAAGGCCGGCGAGTCGGCTGTGTTCGTATACAAGCAGCACGGGCACGGTCTCGACATTATCGAGGGCCCGTATGACGACACTATCCGGACCGCCAATTTCCCGGTGCTCTCGTCGCTTGTAGGCATGGCATTCGGTGGCGAGTCCCCGTTTCAGGCCGAGGTGTATTTTATCAATACATCCGGCATAATCAACATCAAGTTCGCCATCCCGTTTTTCGATGTGTTCGACCCGCGGTTCCTTGATTACGCCGTGCCTATGGCCGTCAGGGGCAGTATCAATTTCCGTGTCGCCGACGCCAAGAAGTTCGTTTATGCCCATCGGCTGATCGACTTTTCGCTCCAGCGTTTTAAGGAACAGGTCCGCGACGCAGTGATACGGCGCGTGAAATCAGCCGTCGTAAACGCTCCTGCCGACCACGGTATTCCTGTTCTTCAGATAGAGCGTAAGATTGAGGCTATCAACGACATTGTGCTCCCGCGCCTGAAAGAGGATTTCGAGGATTTTGCCGTCACGCTATCGCGTCTCGACATCTCGAGCATTGAAGTCGACAAGGAGTCGGCCGGCTATCTCGAATTGCGCGATGTCACTGCCGTGCAGCAGACTTCGACTATCCATGCGCAGACCGCCGCCAATATCCGGAATATGAACGACATGCAGCGTATCAATGCCGAAAACGTAGCCGAAACAGCCCGTATTCAGCGCGAGGAGGCTCAGCGTGCGCAGCGATTGCAGACCGAAACGCAGTTTATCGGTGCCCATGCTCTTGACCGGCAGGCCGACGTGATGCAGACTGCGGCTCAGAATCTTGGCTCAGGAGGAGGCTGGGGCGGCGGTTCCGGTTCAAGCGGTATCGACCCCGCTCAGTTTATGACCGGTATGGCCGTAGGCGGCGCCCTTGGCAATCAGATGGCCGGCATGGTCAACAATATGGGCGCAACCATGAACCAATACTGGCAGCAGCCACCCGCGCAACAGGGTGCGACACCTCCGCCCGTGCCCTGCGCATCGGAGACATCGTACTACGTTGTGCTTGGCGGACAGCAAAGCGGTCCGTACAAAGTATCTCAGCTCCGGCCGCTCGTACAGCAGGGACGCATCGACCCCGCAACGATGGTATGGGCGCAGGGTATGCCCGCGTGGACTCCCGCAGGGCAGGTGGCCGAACTGCAGCCGCTTTTCCCGACTGTTCCACCTCCCGTGCCCGGCGCGACTCCCGGTGCGATGCCGCCTCCATTGCCGTAGCAACGGCTGTAAAAACTTCATTAATCAATCAAAAACCTTTCTTTATATATGTCAACAGATTTCAGTAGTATTGACAGGCTTGTGGAGTTTGGCCTCGGACTCAGTCTGGCGCAACAGATGGTCAGCACCATGAACCATGTCATGAACAACACAGCTGTCGCCGGTGTCAATGCCGGGACTACCGGACAAAATGCCGTCGGTCAAAGCGCCGTCACTCAGCCCGCAGCCCGCTTTGAATGGTATGCGGTAATCGACGGATTGCAGGTAGGCGCGCTCACTCCGCAGCAGGTAGGCGAACTGATAAAGCGCGGAAAAATTGCCGGCGAGACCCTCCTTTGGCGGGCAGGTATGCCGTCATGGCAATTCGCGAAAAATATTCCCGAAATCAACAAAATAATAATACTCGGCCAATGAAACTCAACATTCCAAAAGCGATTATCTGTACAGTTATCGCCCTGCTCGCTGCTCTTGCGCTGTGGCAGATTCCCGGAGCAGACTCCTGTAAATGGTGCGTTGCAACAGGCGGAGGAGTGCTTACGTTAGTGACACTTCTGTTCGGCATCGGCATAAAATATAACTCGTCCAATGTCGGAGTCAATATTAGGGTACTCTCTTTGGCAACTCTCTTTATCGGGATTTCATTCAATGTCATTTTTGCGCTTTTCGATTTTTCGGTCATAACCTACATCATCGTCGCAGCCCTTATCCTGATGGTATACCTGCTGCTACTGACAAATCTGACCGGCATCGCGAAAACCGAGCCCGATATTTGAATAAACCGTGTATGATCAGACCGGGGTGTCTTATCATCGGATATGACGTAGTCTCGCCCCCCACAATTAAAATCTATATTTATAATACGTCCTTTTGAGACGGGAGGACATAAAAACATTTACAGAAATGAATTTTTTGAAATTTACAGGAATTGCTTTGGCTGCTGTTGCGTGCGGCGCAGGATTCGTATCGTGCAGTGATGATGACGATGACAATAATGTCCCGGGTGGAGGAAACAATCCCGGGGTTGTCGTAAATCCATCAAACGTTTTCACTGCCGGATTACCATCGAAGGTAGGCGCATTGAATATAATAAAGGGCGCCGACGGACGTGTTGTATCGATGAATGATTCAGAAGACGGTATAAGAATCACATTTGCCTATCCAGGCATCGGACGTGCTGATTCTTATGATGTCGTTATGCAGGTGGAAGATGACGAGGATAGGTATGTGTTCAATCTGTTGCTCAACGATGCAGGTTTTACAAAATATTGCAGGCAGATTGAAAGTGATGGTGATATTGAAGAATGGTGGTTTGAATACAATTCAGACGGTCGGCTTACAAAAATGAAACGTACCGAAGGCGGAAATGAAGTGACCGACATAACCTATACTGATGGCAATGTCACAGCTGTAAAAGTTCGCTCTGAAGAAGATAACTGCGGCGGTGACTATAAAATCGGTTATGGTTCTTCAGCGATTGAAAACAAGGGCTGTATAATGCTTTTTGATGATACTTTCGGTATTGATATGGATGAAATGGAATATGCATATTTTGCCGGTCTGCTCGGTAAGGCAACAAGACAGCTCCCTGTATCAAATGATTACGTGAGATTTGATCCGGAAGAAGATACCTATGGTTGGAACAAAACATTCTCATGGACATTAAATGCCGGGAATCTGCCTATAAAGTTGACAACCGTTTCAACTGACGAATGGGGCAGTGAAGAGGAAACTTTTGATTTCGCCTGGTAAATAAATACTTCTTAGACAACCTCTTAAAAGAGTTATTTTAATCATTTCAATCCCGAACGGGGTAACAGGTCGTGAAACGCGACCCGTTACTCCGTTTAATCTTTTGGAACTTCTGTTTAAAATGCATATTTTTGTATCGCGTATACCACGGAGTGCCTGCGCATTCCAGATGTAGGAAGGGTGCAGAATCCCAAAATATAGGGACGCACGCTCTGTGCAATGCGGTTCAAATAGCTGAGAGCCGAAGGCTCGGGGGTGTTACTATCCCCGTCCGACGCGTAGCGGAGGGCGGGGCAACCGCGACCATTCATAAAGTGAGCCCGTGGAACGGGCGACTGTGTAGAATAATGAATCAGAGAGCATCACACTCGCCCTCTCTGTGGGCTCGCACAGCGTATTCCCTTTTACCCCGCCCTCCGCTACGCGTCGGACGGGGATAGTAACACCCCCGAGCCTTCGGCTCTACGTTGACGAATTACGTCTTATTTGAACTGCATTGCACGGTCTGTGTGTCCATGGTACAGATCTCCTATCTTGGATTCCTGTGCAGGAAAATTTCTTCCAAATTTGTTATATTATTTGTTATATTATATGTATCCGAGCATTGATAAAAACGAAGATTATGATAATAGCATCGCAGAAACGAAAGGAAAATATTGCCGAGTATCTCATCTATATGTGGCAGATTGAGGATATAATCCGCGCCAACAACCTCGACATAGAGAAAATAAAGGAAAATGTCATTGACCGTTTCAGCCTCGACGACGCTCAACGCCGCGAGATGACCGAATGGTATGAATCGCTTATCGACATGATGCGCCGCGAGGACGTAGTCAAATCCGGCCACCTGCAGATTAACAAAAACGTAATCGTGCAGCTTGTGCAGCTTCACCGCGCATTGCTCGCCGACCCCCGTTTTGCCGAATACTCCGCCGAGTTCTACCGCACACTACCGTTCATAGTCGAGCTTCGCGCGAAAGCCGGAGAAAATCCCGCCGGCGAAATCGAGACATGCTTCAACGCCCTCTACGGCATGCTGATGATGCGTCTGCAATCAAAGGAAGTGACCCCCGAGACAGCCAACGCCATAGCCCAGATATCCCGCTTCATAGCCCTCCTTGCCCACTACTTCAAGCTCGACGACGAAGACCGCCTCTTCAACCCCGACAACAGCGGGGACGAAAAAGACAATTATAGAAATAAGAAATATTGACAAAAAATGTTATAGCTACTTATTTTTTTAAATAATATATGAGCATATTGTCTAATTATTCTTTAGTGTTGTAGAATACAAATATAAGATATTTATGGATTTAAGAATTATAAATTTTCCTGATAAAATATTTAAGAAGTTTCTAATTGAGAGATTTGATAAAGATGGAGATGGAGAAATTTCTCTTACAGAAGCTTTAACTATAATGTAGCTTGCAGTGAAAGATGTATCACATCTATTGCTGGAATAGAATATTTTCCCAATTTGGAGGAACTTGATTGTTCAAGAAATAAAATTGAGAAAATTGATGTTTCAGAGAACAAGAAGTTAAGAGTTCTAAAATGTTATAGTAATCCAATTTCTGACCTTAATATCAAGAGTAATGCACTATTGACAGACCTTTATTGTGGAAATTGTAATATAGGCCAATTGGATTGTTCTCAAAATAAAGACTTAAAAATACTTTCTTGTAGATTTAATCCATTAACGCAAATTGATTTACGAAATAATAATAACTTAACATTATTAAGAGTTCGCAGATGTCAATTAGAGGAATTGGCGTTGTATAATTTGAAAAAACTACAATTCTTAGATTGTTCTGAAAATGAATTATATGAACTATTATTGGAAGAAAACGAGGAATTGATGTATTTGGATTGTGCACGGAATGATTTGCATAATGATTTATATCTTGGAGCTAATACCAAGCTAAAATATTTGGATTGCAGAATGAATTCGAATTTGTATAGTATTACAGTTTCGGAAAATCAATTTATTGAAAAAGTTCGGTCCTCTATTGAGCCAATGACCGAATCTTATAGAAAATATCTTTTATGGAGAGAGTATCAAGATGAAAATGAGTATAATACGACTATTGAAAATGAAGAAAGTTGGGAAGATCAATATTTAGATGCGTTGGAAGGCGATGAGAGTAATTACTGGAATATAGATTGAATATCATTGAGCCTAAATTAAAAAATGATTGTTTTAAATGCAATATGAAATTGACCGCACCAAATTCACATTTGTGAAGTTTGTACAGATAGGTGAATGTTCTTACTTTTATAAAATCATGGTGAATATATGTTTGCACTAAATCCAAATTGATAGGATGGTCTGCAAGATATTGCTTAAAGTATTTATATTGTATTATAGAAGCGAACTGTATTCTCTAAACAGTAAGTGCATAAATTTTAACTCAATGTGGGTACGGTTATTTATTTTTTCCAAGAAAACTCTTGCATAATAGAGTGTGGTTGGTTAATTTTTAACGGATCATTAATTTTTGAAATAGCATTTAATTGGTCTGCCTAATCGTCATTGTTACATGTATCATTCATTCAAAATTCCATCAGTCATGATGATACGGCTCTCCGCGCAATATCGTCATGGCGCGGTACAGCTGCTCCACAAACAGCAGGCGTATCATCTCGTGTGAGAATGTCATCTGCGAGAACGATACCTTGCTGTCGGCACGTGCGTACATCGCTTCCGAAAATCCGTAAGGTCCTCCGATTACGAATATGATATTGCCGGCTCCCGCCGATGCCATGCGCTTGTCGATATACGCTGCGAAATCGCGCGACGTCATCTCCTTGCCCCGCTCGTCGAGCAGCACCACATAGTCGCTCGTGCGTATCTGTTCGAGAAACATTTCCCCCTCTTTTACCTTCTGCACACTCTCGCTCGTGCCTTTAGTCACTTTCGCGTCGGGAAACTGTTTTATTTCAAACGGCACATAATGTCCCAGGCGTTTGCAGTATATTTCAATTCCCTCGCGCAGATAAGCCGCAGTCGTTTTTCCGATGATATAGAGCGATATTTTCATTTTTATTCCGTAATTTTGCACAAATTTAATCAAATATAACCAGTTATGAAAACTAAGGACGAACTTATAGATGACCTTATCGCCCTGGCATTTGCCGAAGATGTAGGCGATGGCGACCATACCACTCTCTCGACCATCCCCGCCGACGAAATGGGACGTCAGCAACTTATCGTAAAGGAAGAAGGCATACTTGCCGGCGTCGAGATGGCACGCCGCGTATTCAACTACTTCGATCCCGAATTGAAAATGACCGTCTTCATCAACGACGGCGCCCGCGTAAAGCCCGGCGACATAGCATTTGTGGTCGAAGGCCGCGTACGCTCACTGCTCCAGACCGAACGCACCATGCTCAACATCATGCAGCGCATGAGCGGCATCGCCACAATGACGGCAAAATATCAGGATCGCCTTGCCGGCCTCAAGACCAAAGTCCTCGATACGCGCAAGACCACTCCCGGCATGCGTCTTATCGAAAAGGAAGCGGTCAAAATCGGCGGAGGCGAAAACCACCGCATCGGCCTCTTCGACATGATACTCATCAAGGACAATCACGTCGACTTCGCGGGCGGCATCCCGCAGGCCGTAGCAGCAGCAAAAAAATACTGCAAGGAAACAGGCCGCGACCTCAAGATTGAAGTCGAAGTGCGCAACACCGATGAAATCGACCAGGCACTCGCCGCAGGCATCGACCGTATCATGCTCGACAACTTCACCCCCGAACGCACCCGCGAAGCCGTAGCCCGCATAGCCGGCCGCGTAGAAATCGAATCCTCAGGCGGTATCACCCTCGACACCCTCCGCCAATACGGCGAATGCGGCGTCGATTACATCTCCGTAGGCGCCCTGACCCACTCCGTAAAAGGCCTCGACCTCAGCTTCAAAGCCTGCTGACCCCGCAGCCTTTAATTAACGACTTCAGAGTGGGGCGGGGGCGTCTCGCCCCCGTGGTATCGTTTAATAAATAATACCACGGGG
>OHTM01000377.1_pt1 | contig 22733 bp, 15 predicted proteins | sample 1578951 | NCBI WGS metagenome assembly OHTM01 (sample SAMEA3879605, study PRJEB24766) | human gut metagenome | biome: human-associated habitat; feature: feces | place: USA | collected 1985/1987
CAATTCATTCAAAAAACTTTTATTTTAGACTTGACTTTTAATAGTTAGTCTTTCAAGAAAATTTAAAGCAAAAAATTTCAAACTTACCGGAAGGTGAACTATGCATTTATCAATCTCCTTCCTACCAAAAATGGATATGCTCATTACCTGGGAAGCAGAAATACTTATCTAAAAAAAATCAACCATTAGCGGAAGCCCTTGCCCTGAAAAAATACTATTCCTTATTGCTTGCCGAAGCCGAAGAAGAACTCTCCCTGCTCAATTTTTATATAAAATCCCATGAAAAAAAGAATTCAGCAGTCAATCGTTCCAAGCCTCTGACATCCTCTGACCTGTTGGCAGAGTCTTCTCCTTATTACCCATTACTGCAAAGCTATTTTGCAAAGGACAAGCTTCCGGTGTCTGCGCAGAAATGGCGTGCGGAGAGCTATGAAACCAATCCTTCTCATCCGGAAAATCTGATCCATACCACGCTGGCCGGGCATAAAGTCCGCTCAAAATCTGAAGTTATCATATCGAATCTGCTCTATACCAACCAAATCCCTTATCGCTATGAAGCGGCGCTGCCGTTAAAGGAGTTCACGGCTTATCCGGATTTTACGATTTTACATCCGGTTACGAATAAAATCTTCTACTGGGAGCATTTCGGTATGATGGATAATGCGCCTTATTGTGATACTGCCTGCAACAAGCTGAAAACCTACTGCTATAACGGAATCTTCCCATCCATGCAGCTGATCACCACTTATGAGACAAGCAAATGCCCCATTTCCACGGATCAGGTGCAGCAGATCATTACACAATATTTCCTCTAAATCAATAATTCCCTACCTAAAAATTCTCTTGACATTGACTCTATTTCTTAATTAAAGGTAAACAATCCTATCATTTTCTATACAGCAAAAAGGACCGGTTCGTCCGGTCCTTCTGATAAACCACAATATGCTATTATGACGCATTTGCTCTGCGGCTCTCAATATACTGCTGTAAGACTTCCGTGACTTCCTCCGGTGCAAGACCAGCATCCTCGATGATGTCACTCACCGCTTCCAGTTCTTTACGCTTCTTCTGTTCAAACAATTCTTCTAACTCACGTTGTTCTGATTCCATGCGGATATTTAACGCATTGATCAACTCCTGTTTTGCCTGGATCTTTTCCTCCAGGGATTTTCTCTGTCCTCTTGGCATATACTGTGTGCTCCTTTCCTGATGGCAATCCTATGGATCTGCGGATCAAGATTCCTGCCGCGTGATCCGATAAAGCATGACCATTCATCAGAGATCACAGGTTCCGTAGGAACTATCATAATCTATCATGAATGGCCTGATATGTTACAGTATATGGACAAGAATGTAAAAATATACCATATTTCCGGCAATATTATGCTGCTCCGGAACGATTTGGCGAATCTGTCAATGTATCTCATACCCCGGAATGATCTGGTGAATCTGTCAATATATATCATACTCCGCAACGGTCTCGTGAATCTGTCAATAAATATCATTCTCCAGAACGGTCTCGCGAAACCGCTCAAATCCTCATTTCAAACCGTCTATTGCTGTCTTCAGCTTGTCCAGCGCCAGTTGTAACGTAGCCCTGGGGCAGGCGATGTTCACACGTTGAAAAGCGGCTCCGCTGGGTCCGAACATGGATCCTCCGTCCAGCCAAAGTCCTGCTTTGTCCACGATGAACTGATCCAGCTCCTTACCGGTGATTCCCAACTCACTGCAGTCCAGCCATACCAGATAGGTACCTTCCGGCTCCACCAGATGAATCTGTGGAATCTTCTCCTGTAAATACTCTCTCAGGAAATTCAGGTTCTGCAGCAGATATGCTCTCAACTGATCCAGCCAGTCTTCTCCTGCACGATAGGCTGCTTCACACGCCACAATCCCCAATGCATTAGGTTCATCATAACCGGTCTTGTCAATCTCTGTCTGAAATGCTTTACGAAGCTTTTCATTGGGGATAAAAATATTGGATATCTGAAGTCCAGCCAGGTTAAAGGTCTTGCTGGGCGCCGTACAGGTCACAGTAAACTCCGCAAAACGAGGATCTACATTGGCAAACACCGTATGCTCATATCCGGGATAGACAAAATCATTGTGTATCTCGTCACTTACCACGATCACATGATGCCGCAGGCAAATTTCTCCCAGTTGTTGCAATTCCTCTGCCGTCCACACTCTGCCCACCGGGTTGTGAGGGTTGCACAGAATAAACAGTTTTATATGTTCCTGCTCAAGCTTCCGCTCAAAATCTTCAAAATCAATCCGGTATCCGTTATCTCCACTCTGCCCGGCCGTTTTCTCATAGATCAATGTATTGTCAACTACTCTCCGGTCATTGTCACGGATAATATTAGTAAACGGATAATACACCGGATTCTGAATCAGTATAGCATCTCCCGGATCAGTAAATGCCTTAACCGCTGCACCGAGAGCAAATACCACACCCGGAGTCTTCACGATCCATTCCCGCTCCGTCTTCCAATTATGATTCCTCTCCATCCAGTTCATCACAGCATTGTAGTAAGCATCCTTTGGCTGGCTATAGCCGTAGATTCCATGTTCTACCGCAGCATGAAGACTCTTCGTGATCTCTTCGGATACCGGGAAATCCATATCCGCCACCCACAAGGGCAGCACATCTGCCGGCTTTCCTCTCTCCACCGCAAAATCATATTTCAGACAATTCGTTCCCTTCCGGTTCGTAATCTTATCAAAATTGTATCTAGTCATACGAATTCACTTACCTTTCGTCAACCTGCAAACTTTCTGCCTGTGGCTCCAGGCTGCAGATTAAATTTTATCGGTCGCATGCATTCTTCCAGACCTTCTGCACGCCCTGACACGTCGCATCGTTGCTAGCCCTCTGTGAAGCTCTCCACAGAGCTGGCTGAACTACTATGTATACCAGGTTACACCCACACTAAGCAAATGCCTGCTCTAAATCTGCCAGCAGATCATCAATGTTCTCAATACCTACGGACATTCTCAGAAGCTTCTCATCCACTCCCAATGCTTCACGTACCTCAACCGGTACATCTGCATGTGTCTGCTTCATTGGATAGGTCAGAAGACTTTCCACGCCGCCCAGACTCTCCGCAAAGCGGATCAGCTTAACACTCTCCAAGATTTTAACAGCTTTCTCCGGGGAATTCAACCGGAATGAAATCATTCCGCCGTATCCGCTGCACTGTCTGTCGATCAGCGCCTTATCCGGTCTCGAATCCAGACCGATATAATATACCTTCTCCACTTCCGGTCTCTGTTCCAGCCAGTGCGCGATCGCAAGAGCATTTTTCTGATGCTGTTCCATACGGACTGCCAGTGTCTTGATCCCTCTGAGTAACAGCCAGCTGTCAAACGGGGAGAGACAGGCTCCTGTCGTCTTATAAATATTGTTCAGCTGCTGATACAAGGCATCATCCCTTACTACCAGGAATCCGGATAATGTATCGTTATGTCCTTCCAGGTATTTCGTACCGCTGTGCACTACAATATCCGCACCTAACGTAAGCGGCTTCTGAAAATACGGGGATAAAAAAGTATTATCAACGATCAGAATACAACCATGCGCGTGTGCTAATTCTGCGATTGCCTGAACATCTGCGACCTTCATCATAGGGTTGGACGGAGTCTCTAAATAAATCGCCTTCGTCTCCGGACGGATCGCTGCCTTCACAGTCTCCACATTTGAAGTATCCACACAATCTACCGATATTCCATTCTTATGGCTGATCGTGTTCCAAAGTCTTAATGTACCGCCATACAGATCATCCGTAGCAATCAGATGATCCCCGGGAGAAAAAATCTCCATCAATGCGGTGATCGCTGCCATACCGGTAGAAAATGCCAAAGCTTCCGTTCCCTGTTCCAACAGGGCAACCGTCTTCTGCACTTCATCTCTTGTAGGGTTACCGCAACGGGAATAATCATATCCTGTGCTCTTACCCAATCCCGGATGCGCATACGCTGCATTCTGATAAATCGGCATGCTGATGGCCCCAAACGGATCCCTTCTCTCATTACTTCCCTGGACACATATGGTCTCTGCTGCAAATGCCATCTTTTTCTCCTCCTATGCCTATGTATAATACTATATTTTATATTCCTACTGTTCCAGTAGGTATAGTATATTTTTAGCATAGTAAGAAATAAAAGTCAACATCTTTTTACCAATAAAGCTTCATCTGTTCTTCTGCTTCCTTTTCTGAAATTCCTCGTCTCGTATACTGGTCAAACAATTCACACATGCTGATCTCATCCTCCTCTGCAATATCTAATGCTTTTAATATTTCTTCGGTATCATCCACATTTTTATCCCCGGACAATACCAGAAGCATTTTGATAGTAGCTTCTTTATGAATTATTTTTGGGTCTGAACGATATGCATTACCTTCTGCAAGATAATGATAATCTTCCATGGTATTTTGCGACATCTTCCCGTTGATTGTGCAATGTATTCGTGCTGGCTGCATACAGACTCTCCGTTGCAGCAGTAAATTTGAATATTTCCCTTATCAAATTCCACACTGAACAAACGGATATTTTTCTACCAATTCCGTGTCCATTTCCATCATATTCAAAATTCTGCTGGCTGCACCGGAAGGATGATTTGTCCCCGCTTCCCAAGCTTCCACTGTCTTCTTGGTCACACCAAGATAGCCTGCAAAAGTACTCTGTGACATTCCTACAGAATTTCTAATATTTCTAACCTGCTCCGCTCCATATTCCTTAACAGGGATAATCGTCACTGTTCTCCTGTTTAATTTCTTGCCTTCTGATTGTGCATCTTCTATAGCTTCATTTAAGCCAGTCATGATACTCTCATATACACTCTTCATAGTCACAACTCCTCGTATTATATATTGTCACGAAGTCTGTCAATATATATATTAATGTTATTTCGTTCCTGTTTCGACAAATTATCCTTCTGTTTTTTTGAATATACCGTAATCAAGTATATGGTTTCTTCTATGACAAAATCGACATAGCACACTCTCACACCTCCACTTTTCCCATGGTGTTTAAATGCAAATCTTGCCTTTCTGAGCCCACCTGTACCCTGCATAACTGGATATTTGTGTGGGTTCATCATAATATCAAATTCCAATCTTCTCAAATCATCATCTGTAAATCCAAATTCATCCCAATTTCGAGAAAATTCATCTGTTTGTATAAATGTTCTAGTCATTTTCCTCCTTTATATTACCCTATATAATAGGGTGTGTCAATAACTTGTCCTATTAACATTGTAAAAAGTGAATTTCACGGCGATATGCCTCGAACTGCACACAGGGTGCAATAAAATGATGCCCCTATATGATGCTATCCTAATATATGGTATCTTCGAAATCTTATCTATACAGACTTTCTGTAGATGTGATTACTATATCACAGAGGTATCCATTCTGCAAGGGAATCCGGCAAAACAAGTGCTGAAAAAACTACACAAAAACAGAGCTGTGGAAATTGGTACTTTTCCACAGCTCTGCCTTTTGTGCAATATTACTTTTTTAAAGTTTAATTCAGTTCGAACAGCTCTTCTGCGCTGATGGATAACTCAGCTATTCCGCAAGGAGTTACTTTTGATCCACTATCATACACGGTATAGACTCTTGCGTAGATAGTAGATGCCTGCGCTTTTTCGTTCAAAATCGTCCCGGAAGGGTCGGTACTAAACAGTCCCATCTCATCCGAAGAATATTTCAGTGTATAGGTCGCACCGTTTGTAATCGGGTAACAATTCTGAACTCCATTGCGTTCTGTCGGTAAAATTACATTTCCATTGCTATCCGTGATCTTTAGACCATCCTCTCCATCCGTCTTTAACCGCAATACCTTTCCTGTAATTCCGTCCACACTGATGGCTCCGGATGTATCATCTGCACAGGATTTGTAAAATTCAACGCATAACTGCTGTCCACCTGCCAGAATATTGTAGTCATCTGCCTGGAAGTTGACACTGATGGTTCCGTTATTCTTATCATCCAATACAATATGGTTGACCGGATCATACAGCATATACACGGATTGGATCTTGCTACCGCTTTTATCCTTAAATCTTACGGAAGGTGCAGTCACACCGGCATTATACGCTGCAATCATCGTATTAATAAACAGTTTGATCTCCGATTCCTTGCTGGGCTTGGAATGTCCCGCTCCAGAATATGTCACATTTCCCATGGTATAGATATAATAATTATTTACCACATCATTGGGTGTGATGTTATAAATATTAGTATCTTTATAGTTACCGCCAGCCACACCGGAAATACAGTACCACACCACAATATCGTTTTTACCGTCTCCGTTACGATCCAGCTCCATATTCGGCTGTAACCACTGGTAATGCGTATTACTGATCTCCAGCTGTTCATCTGCAGATATCTGATAAGGATACTGCGTGATCTGCCCTTCATTTACCTGTGTTGCGATCAGAGATTGCCCTGCGTAATCACCCATCAGCAAATTACTGGGGTGGTTCCATTCAGGACCGTTTCCATTGTCGTATCCAGCCTGTTTCAGCAATGAATTCTTAACAGGGAACAATACTTCCGAACTGTTTTTTGTCCGCAGATCTTCCAGATAACTTCTCAGGAAACGGACTACCGTATATTTAGTCACACCTTCCTTTTGCCAGAGCTCATTATCCGAATTCGGTTCCTTGATTTCGTCAAATGTATAGGACTCTAATGTTTTAAGATATTCCTGGTCCCTCTTTTGTTCCTCTCCCGTGGAGTTTGCAACTCTCTGCTTATAATACTCTTTCAATGCTCCATAGCGATCCAGACCTACGGATGCACGAATGGTCTTATTAAATTCATATCCCCAATACCAGTAGTTTGAATGATAGGTTTCCGCAGTTCCATTATCGTTATACGGGATCACACTTTGAATATTATTGACATAAGAAGTAGTATCATGGGTGAACAAAATGCTCTTGCCGGATTCTATGTAGTCTCTGACAGCCCAGCCAACAGCCAGATTCCTCTTAACATTCGCCATAATTTCTGGAGGAATTTCTTTGCTAGGATCATATGCGCCATAGGTATACCCAAACTTATAGGCGTCACCAAAGCCGAGTATCAACATATCATATTGCTGGAACAGATTGTAGGATTCCTGGTATATCTTCTGTATATCAGTATCCGAAGTCCCGCCAATTTTCAGCTTATCATTTATAAGGTAGGTTACAGTCATACTGTCAATGCTCGTGGACGGAATTACCGTTCCATCCCAGTTGACTTGATCCAAGCCTACTACATTCCAGTCAGTTAATCCTTTAATGTACTTGGAAAAATTAGTATCCCCATTCTGTTCGTCATGAAGATTCCAGTTATTATTTTTATCAGACAACAACTGCAATACACGGATTGTCTTTTTACCACTTTGCTGCGGCACAGATGTATAGCCTGACTTGGCAGTTCTCACCAGTCTGTCCGCATTATCATAAAATACCAGCTTCCATGGGATAACCCCTACATATTCCTCCGGCAGAGCCCGGATCACACGATAGGTCTCCCCGGTACGCAATTCATATCTGTTTCCGTTTGCCGTTGCAATCGGCTCAACCTTATTCCACTCATCTCCCTTTCTTATATACACAGTAAGACCGCTGACTTCTTCCGATGACGTGTATGTCTTACCTTCTACATAATCAGAGCCGGAGAAGCGACCGTCTGCATTTTTATCTACGAACAGTTTACAATCATAAGTAGTACCTGTCTGTGATATTGCAGCATCATTCTGCAGATTAAAAATATATTGCAGCTGATATTTTCCGTCTATCTTCTCCAGAGAGCCACCGTTGCTGGCACCGTTCGAATTATATTTCAGTTCCTGCGGATAGGCTGCTGCTCCGTCAGTAGTTACCCAGTTGACGGAAAGCTTTGACAGATTCAGATAATTACAAAATAAAGATCTACGTGCAGATAATGTGGTTCCTAATTTAGCATCTTCTGTATCTTTTGTCAGCTGACTCTCTGTAAAAATATTTTTCTGCCAATATAAATACTGACCATTTTCTTCTTTCAGAGCGAACTGAATCAGCTTATAAAAATATGAATTTTTGTCCAGCGTATCTTTTGATGCCTCAAGTATTTGATTGTTCCCCACTTTAATAAACTTATCCGCAATGACCACCGGGTATCCCGCCTCAATGAACTGACAGAATTCCTCATATCGGGTAGAGTTCATATCATTGCCGGGACCGCGATAGACATCTGCACTCTTATTCGTTGAATCATCATCGTTAGTCTTATTGTGATCCAGCGAAGAATCCTGCAGTCTGTGCCTTGCATTATACGTCTCCCTAGCCTGCGTAACATTCGTCGTAGTCGTATCGGTGGCGTAGTCATAGTAGTCTCCTACATGAGAATAGATCAACCCCTTCATCTGTGGATCATTATACACAGTCACACCATTTTCTGTGTTCATCTTGCCGACACGGGCTCCGAGATAGATCATGTCGTACTTTTCATTCAAGTCCTCGATCTTACCTATAAATTCCGCAGATGACATTTGTGTAATATTGATCTTGGTTACAGATTCCTCATATTTTCCGGTCATCCCCGTCATTTCAAATACTTTTTGGGGGGTTAGCACTGTATTCTCATCATCAAAATCATAGCAGGGTTCCAGATCCAGTACACGGATGGAGGATTTCACCGTGACTCTGTGCATATACCAGTTCAGAATATATCTGGTAATAGACGCCTTACTGATCTCTTCATCCATCTGTGCTGCATTGCTGTTGTTTTTCTTAGCCAGGAAATTCTCGTACTGAATCTCTTTTAATACTGCTTCGAAGGTTGCCGCTTTCGCCGCATTCCCTTTCCAGTCAGCCATGAAGTCAGAGGCAACATAAGGCGTCGCACTGTCATCATTCAGATAAACATTGTCATATAAAGCCTCTTTCACGGAATCGTCCAGGCTAAGCGAAGCTGCCGTCTGACCGTTCCAGTAAGCATCTCCCTGTGAAGCAACTTCTTTGGCAATATTATCATCGGAAACCTTCAAGATCGTCAGTGCCATCTGTGTCAGTATCTTATTATTCTGATTATTATTCGGTTCCTCAGCCAGCGTTTTATTTTTTCTGTAAAATCCGTAATCCATGACCACCGGTACTCTGTCTGCATTATTCCGCTCACCGGTAGTATCCTTAATACCGAATATCATCTTCGTCAGAGCGGTTGCTGCAGAAGTCATATTCACAGATTCCGCTGCATAACTTCCCCTGCCGGAGAGATAGATCAGATCCACATCATCCAAATTAATTCCATAATATGCCTGTGAATCTGTGGCAGTCAGCTCTGCCAGCTGTGCCAGGGTCAAAGTCGTCACTTCGATATTAAAATCATTGACTTCTCCACTGTAATCGGTATCCTTCTCATAGCGGCTGCTTCCGGACAGATTTAAAACTTCCTTCTTAAACCATTCCTTATTATAAAAGCCACCACTGTAAGTCACCGTTTCAAAAACATTCTTACTGTTATCACCGATAAAGTCATAGGTATCCTGTGCGCTAAAATCCGCATCAATATCCTTAACCTTTACCGTTGTCGTACCGTTTCCTACTTTTACATACCGGCCGGCGGAATTCTCTGTATAGACATCACTAAGGCGGAAATCCGCATCGGACACACAACTCACCTTAGAAACATAATAGTCACCATTCGCATCCTTATCAAAATGCAAAAATTTTCCATCTTTAATCGGTTCAAAGGTATAGGTCTCCCCTACTTTTTTCGCCCATAAAACAGATGATGCTGTTGAACGGTTATAGACATACAAATTGGCTGAAGTGCCACTCCCGGGATCATTGCCCGAGGCCGTTGCCGCTGCCGGGTCATTATCAGATAATGATCTGGTAACGCCGGAAGCATTTTCAGAGTTCTCTACGGATGCGGAAGACTCATCCCCCTTTACAATCGTTCCCAAATACGTATAGTTTGTGATACTACCACTTACCTGTGCTGCATACACCGCACGCCCAATATATTTGTCAGGTACAAACTCACCCGGGTTGGTAATATTCATACTACCATCTTCGCCGTTATAATATTGCAGACTGTAGCGGTCAGCTGCATACGCCTCTGTTACTTCCTTGCCATTCTCCACACGCATGACCATCGTGGCCGAAGTCCATTTAGTAAACGTAGGGATTACTCCCTGCATTACTGCATTCGTATCATTTGTAGCCTCCACTGTACTCTTCCGGTCATAACGGGTCTGTCCCTTAGGGTCTTCAGTATCCTGCAGCATTCTATAAGCGGAGCCGCCGGTCACATAATTATATCTTCCCTGTGTGCCGCGGGCGACAAAACTGCCCCGAATATCTTCTGTCCGGGAGCCACTTCCTTCCTGATAGTGATCCAGACGGCTGACAGGACCATTTCCGATCAGATCCTTGAAATTCTCAGTTCCCACCTGGCTCTGCAGCTCCTGCATGGTCTTATTACGTTCCGATGCCGCCGGCAATTCCGATAATTTTCTCCCCTCGCTTACCGGTTCTTCTCCACCGATCAGATAACCGATGGATGCATTGCTTTTATCCGCAACAATTTCCAGAATATGAAATGTCTCACCCTGCGTCTGTTTCTCCTGTACCAGCTGCTGAATCCCCGGCAGTGTCATCTCCTGTGCACTGGCTTCTATAGAGCCATAGCTCTGGCAGACTCCGGCTGCTAAAGCTATGGTGAGAACTCCTGCTATGTATTTTTTCAAATAACTACTTTTATGCTTCATTATTTCTTTCTCGGTTGTTAATCGTCTCACCTGTACGCAAATCCACAAATTTTATATATATCTCATCGTTTTTCTCTTGTTGGTCAATCCTAATATGAACCATATATGTATCTTTTCCGGTCTTCGGATCCACTGCAGGCTCAGTAATCTTCTTATGTCTCTCCGTGCCTGCCTCATTAGTCGTTGTAGGACTGCCCTGCTCATAGAAATTGGTACTACTGGAAAGCTTGTTCTCTGCAAAAAGTACTGCCCCAATAGGTACTGTCTTATGATCATGTCCAAATGCTCCCTTGCCATGTGAGAAGCCGTAGATACTAATATAAACATATTGATCATAACTACTCCAGGAACCTTCATTCACATCAAAGGATCTGTTACCCTGAGAGAAATAGAATTCACAGGCCGGAATCAAAACGTAAGTTTCGGCAATCAATCCATCCTTATCCCAGGCCTGAAGTTTCAGTTCATATTTTGCGAAGTCTATATACCACTTTGCGTAGACCGAAGTATTTAATCCCGATGAAGTAGCATATAAATTACTTGTATTTGCTTTTTCTTCGTATCCAAAAATACTGGCAGGTACGGTTGTCTGGTCATAATCACCCAGCCTTCCGTTTCTGGAGAATCCAACTCTGCGACTCATACCACTACCAGCTCCGAGATTATCCAATGTCGGATTTGCATCAGCCAAGCCAAGCTCTACATCATTTGCAATCTTCCAGGTCACACCCTGCGGATCACCGAAATAATTCTTCAGAGCAACATCAATTTTGTCATTTCGTGACAAAACAAACTGAGAACTTGCAATATAAGGATCTTTCGTAGCATCTTCTATATTCAATTTCGGAATTACAATATCTACTTCAGGATATATAAAGTCTGTAGGTGATAACTGAACCGTTGCAATAACTCGAATCGTTTTTCCTGTGTTATAGGAACATTTTAAACATTTTCTGTAAATCGATGCATTTTTTTCAGTCTCTTCAAAGGTATATCCATCAGGATTTCCTGCCACTTCCCAGGTAATGATCGGATAGGTCTTTCCATCGGATCCTTTTCCCAGAACTGCACCGGTCAGACACTCCAGATCTGCACACCATCCTACTTTTTCTTTTCCGGTAACCGGATCATTATAGGTATATGTCTTCAACGCATCACGGATCAACGTTGCGTCATACAGTCCCCTGGCTTTAGTCACCGTTACATATCCATAGGCTTTCCAACTATTGTCTGCATTGGCAGTGCAGGTGACTTTTAAGGCTCTGACGCCTGCCCGTTCGTCCGCTGCGATAGTCAAAAGTCCGGTAACCGGATCAATACTGGTGCCGGAGGATTTCGCATATCCATCCACTCTTTCCACATTACTCCAGGTCACGCCTAAAGCCTCTGCCGCCGGAGAACCGACTAACGTATAGGTATACTGTTGCGTCTCTCCTCTTAATAGCTCTACATATTCCGGTGACAGTGTCAGTGACTTGATCTCCAACTGCTTGACATTGATGGTGGTAGTTGCTGTGAAGGTAGGATCTGCATTCAGCACACAGGTGACCCTTAAAATATCATTTCCAATAGTTTCTTCTGCACCAACGGATACCGTACCCTTATTATTAATAGAGCTCTTATCACAGGCTGTACCATCTACACGGCTCAGGCTCCAGCTTACCCCCTGTTTCTTAGCCAGTGCAACTGCTTCCGGTTCGCCTTTCAACTCATAGTCGAATCGTTTGGTAGCTCCCTGGTCCACCGTAGGATTGGTAGGAATGATCGTCATTGCCTCCAGCCAGATATGCTCCGCGGTATCCTCCGGCAGTGCATTTCTCAGCTTAATTGTTTCGGAAATCTGATAAGTTTTATCCTGATACGCAAACAGCATGTTCAGAATAACTTTTCTCTTAGATCTGGCCTCACTTAAATCCACCTGGAAAGAGCTGACGTGCTCGGCCATCAAAGCAGGTGCCGCTGTGGCGAGATCTGCTTCTGTCGCTGCTTCATAGAGATATACCTGATTAGCATTTTCATACTCTGTTCCGGCATTACTGTTCCCCTGCCAGCGGATCATATATGCATTATCATTGTTGACCAGGTGGAGTTCACCGACCTGCGCCTGCACCTCATTGCCGGCATCATCCTTCGCCGGATTACCATCCAGATCCACAGCAGTTCCGGTAGTGTTTGTGAACTTGATATCCTTCTCCACATCAATGATCAGATCGATCATCTGATTGGCTGCCAGCTGCGCTTCTTCCTGTAACGTGAGTTCTTTGTTGCCACGCAGATACGAATTATTGCCGGCCACGATAAACGCGCCTACCGATCCTGCAACAATGGTCATGATTGCCAGACACACGATGATCTCTACCAGTGTAAATCCCTTGTTTTCCATTTTCTTTCGTATGTTCTTCATGGTCAACCTCCTTACACAAATCCGCTTATTTTGTCACAATCTTACCGGTTCTTCCCACTGTTGTAATTTCTATCCTTCTCGTTCCGTTGCTGACTACTATCCGCTTACAGAAGTTCTTCTTGGTACCTCCCGCCTCACAGGTTCCCGCTTCGAAAGCTCCCGATGCACGGTTAAACACCAGATGCAGTCCTTGTGTTGAAGAAGCATAGGGCAAGATTCCCTTTAATTCCGTCAGGGAGTAAGCATGTGTGTCATCATCATCGAAATACACCTGAACCTGAATGGGATCTCTGCCCACCACACGGTCAGAAACCTGAGTCAGGGTTCCGTTTATCACCTGATATACCATTGCATGATATTCCTTATCTGTACTGTCATAGGAAATCACACATTCCACATTATTCTGTTCTTTTCCCAGCGTCAGCACCCTGGCTCTCTCTATCGTAGATACGATCTCATCCGCACACTTTCTTACCCTTCGGCCGGTCAGTGTACCCACGGATAATCCCGCCACTGTCACCACGATTGCCATAATAGCAATGACAATGATCAGCTCCACCAGGGAAAAACCGCTGTTTTTATTGTTTCTGCCAATTCTCATATACGATCAGGTCTCCCAGATTGATTTCTGTATTTGCATAGGTCTGATGATCCGGCTGCAGGTAGCCTTCGCCGCCTTTCAGGAAATCCACCACATGATATTCCACCGTATTGCCGCCGGCTGCGGTAATCTCTTTGGAATAGGTCAGTGCCTGTAACACCGCGTCTTTATCTGCATTCACCTTTACATTCTGTCCCAGACGGATATTGCCACCAGCGATAATAATTCCCTGAAAATTCTCCTCCACAGTCACATCACCGCTGACCAGGATCAGTCCCTTGGTAAATTTCGCATGTTCCGTTGCGGAATAGGTATAATCCCCATCTACGATCACTGCCTTACATTTCGGGTCCACAGAACCCTCGAAATATTTGGAAGCATCAATATCGGAGCTTCCACCGTGTAATACGCCGCCAAAGGTAAGCAATGTGCTGTGATCCACCAGGTTCGTGTATGCATTGGCACTGTCCGCTCTCTCAGCCAGTGTCACTTTCTCATATACATCCAACATTTTCTTGGTCAGTGCCTTGAATTTATTCTGATCCGCTTCCAGGATCGCCTGATATCCACTGTTGGAAGCATCTGCTGTCAGCGAATCCTGACGCACATTTTCGCGGCTGCCGGTGGTCTTCGTATCATCATACATGACCACATTGCCTGCCAGGTGCATGATATACGCTCCGGAGCCCTCCTCCCGCAGTTTGATTGCCTTTGTATAAATGCCGGTATAGGCTTCCATGGTACTCTGATTCACACTGTAATAATCCCGGAAATAACGATTAGCATTACTTCTGGAGCTGTCAGAACCCGCGTCAAAATTTACATAATAATAAACCAATGTGATCTTACTGTTCAACCGTTTAAAATACTTCTCTATATTTCCGGATGTGATTCCGTAGGAAGCCAGTGTATTTCCTTTCAACGCCTCACAGGGTACATCCAGTGCCACATCGATTACATCATCACGAAGCCTGTTATTATTAACATCCCAGATTTTATCATTGTACTCTTCTAAAGTGATAGGATTGCTCTTCTGTGACAGCACAGACCCACCGGAATTACTTCTGCCAATGCACTCCGCGGGTACCAGATAAGCCAGCTGATCGCTCTTCACTGCAATAGACTGTCCCATCATAATGTCTCTGACATTCTCTCCTGCGGTATTCGTAGCTGCCCCGGAGGTACCTCCGGCCGTTTTCAGGGATATGTAAGAATTTCCTGCAAGTGTCAGGTTGCGCAGCTGATTCAGATAAATCTCAGTATTGGTACCGTTGACAATGATCGCGCTGCTGTCACCATTACTGCCATCTCCGAATCCCACATATTCCCCGGTATATTCTTCATTCAATAACGCTCCCGCGGAAAAAACATTATCTTTACCGCTCATGATCAGATCATTCGCTACATATACACCATTTCCGTTAAAACAAATCGTTCCCTTACTGCCGGCTTTGATCGGACTGCCGCCATGCATGGTGATTGATCCCGCCCACAGTTCGCCATACTGATCGGCATTCAGGGTTGCTCCCTGCCCTAGATACAGTTCTGACGCAGCGATCATGCGCTTGTCCGGATTCGCCTTGCCAAACGGTTCCTTCGGTTCCTTCAAATCTACAATAACCTTACTGTCTTCGCCCTCTTTGGTACTGCCTACGATGAAACGATCTGCATAAAAGCTTCCGCCGATCTCATTTTGGCTTAGCAGATTCGGATCTGTAGGTAATGCCTGGATGGAATCCTGCGCGATCATAGAGATTCCTGTAATGGAAGGTACCGTCACTGCCTGGGAGAAATCAATCTCAGGTACTTTGATCCGCAGATCCGTCTGAATAACAGAGACATAACCGCTATCATCGGTATATGTCACCCGCAGAGCACAGATTCCCAGACCATCCTTATACAGTTTCATTCTACCTTTGGGATTTTCTGCAGCGGTTATTTCCAGTCCTTTGCGATCCGTCACTTTTACCGTGCCACTCTCATCCAGATAGATTCTCCGCCAGCCACTTTCATCCGACAGATCGTCCAGTGAGGTCGTCTCCAATATGGTACGGCTGCGTACCTCAGGAGTCAGACAATCTGTTCCGAAAAATTTCGTCAGATCATAATAATTTGTATCCGTAGATCCGGCCAGCATATATTTTGACTGCATATCCGTCAGAAAATAATAACGCAGCTTGCTTGTCTTTTCCTCTGCACTGGTACTGCTGTAATTCTGTAATACATTTTCGTACGCATTTCCCACTGATTCCGAAATCTGTGTTCCCATATAAGACCGTATCTCATCCAATACAGTCTCAGCAGAATAAAAGTTGTCCTTTGCCTTCAGATTGTTGACCTTCATCTGATAGTTTAACAGCGACATATACATTAAAACACTGGCTAAAATGCCAATAAAGGCCATAGCTATGATCACAACGACCAAAGCCGAGCCTTTATTATCTGTTTTTCTTCTGCCACGTATTTCCATGGTTCTACTTCCTTCCGGTTCCTAATCTAACGTCCTCTTACTCGATCGCAGTACCTGTCATGGTTACAATCGGTCTTCCGGTACTACTGTCTCCCTCTGCATATACCTCAACCCGCATATCATATATGCGGTTCTTCTTCTCCTTTGGTGTCAGACTATCTACATCCATAATACTTTTGGCAGTATTTCCATCCACCTTGTTATTCGTTCCGGTCATACTCAGATTTCGGAAAGTATATACGGTATTTCCGTTTGTGATCAGATTTGTCCGTAATCTGCATGCAGAACGGAAATCAGATCCTCCTAATTTGTCGCCATCTGCCGGATTCCAGGCAGGATATGTTTCCCGCAGTTCAAACGAAGCTTTATAAGACATCAGCAACGTATCATAATAAGTCCTACTCCCGAAACTATTGACCCATTCATCGGACGGTTCCTGAATTGCCAGGAACACATTCACCGGCACATTCCCCGGATTATTTACAATAACACGGTCTACCGGTTCTGCCGGAATTCCGCTTTGGGCACATTCCACGCGAGGCTGCAGACATACAATGATATTCGCCAGTCCATTCTGTATCTTGTCTTCTGTCGTATATGTCCCGTCCGCCTTCTTCGCACGGATCCGGTCTGCCTGTTCCCGCAATGAATTCTCATTGGAAAAAATCACATAATCCTGTCCGTTCTGCGGATAATCTCCGGATTTTCCACCCAGATCCACAATGCCGGTATTGCAATGATATACCGTAGATGCTGTCACCAGATACGTATCTGCCTCGGTTATCTCGCCTAGTCCAAGATCCAGGCTGATCTTCCCTGTCATGATATTGATCTGAATTGTCTTGGTCGTATATTTGGCAATCGTCGGAATATCTTTATCCGTACCCGTTTTATAATACAAATAGGCATCTGTAGCAGAATCCTCCGCTTCAGCATAGACAGCATTTCTTCCTCCCGACAGATTCTCCAGCTCCACAATATCCTTATCGTTGAACATATCATATTCCGTACGCGTAGGATCCATGGTGATCACCACATCATACGTTGATGACCTGTCATCCCTCACGGTATATTTCCATATGCCGGTTCCGTCGCCATTCACATCTCTGTTTACCGTGTTGGTAAACCCTTCCGGTGTTTCCCCCTCATAGATTTCTGCCATTTCCTCCAGCGAATGTGCTTCAAACATTTCCATCACATCTTCCGCGATCGCTGTGGCATGCATAGTGCTGCGGGATTTGGCATTCGTTCTGGCACTGGTGACAAAGCTATGCAATAGCGGCACCACGATGATCGCCAAAACTACCATTGCGATCAAAAGCTCCACAAGGGAAAAACCTGCATTATTCAATTGTCCTTCCTTTGTATGCTTCTGCATTGTGACAACTCCCAATTAAAAAATCTATTAGTTCATGTTTCCGAAAATAGTATCCACACCCATCTCCATGGCAGGGATATACGGTTCGCTGTATTCCTTATCCGTTCCCATCAGATAATACGTATTCAGCGTCATGTTGCCGGACAACATCCCTTCTTCTGAATTGTAACTGATGCTGACACTCTGAATACTCTGTCTCTCCTGCTGATTATAGATATATCTTACCAGTCCCTTGAAATCATTATAAGTGCAGGAAATACTGATACCGAGAGGTAATTCATACATATGTGTATCCGCATAAGCCGTTCCCTCGGTGGAAACGGGACTATTGGTTGCAATTGTGGTCGTATCCGTACCGGACACTGCGGCATCCGCTTCCGCTGCGGCGGTGTCTGCCGGTGCATCTGCTGTTGCATTATCCAAAGCAGAGCTACTTTCCGCCTGCGGAGTATATGGAACCTCTGCCTCCGTTCCAAAGGAGATATTCGCCACCTTGGTTCTGGTAGCATCCTCCATGTTCTTTACCATCATAATACTGTCTTCCGGTAATATATCTACCGGAAAACGGCTCTCAAAATTAGTGATGTATGACTGCATTTTCTCAGTAGCTGCCAGATAATCCGCCTTGCGCTGATCCAATACCTCCAGTGTAGACACCTGGGATCTTAAGGACATATTCTGGCTTTCCATAGAATCTGCCAGATCATTAAATTTTGCATATACCAAAAAATAAGTAACCACAGCAAGGAGGATTCCGAGTACTGCGATCAAAAGTTGAATTTCACTCTTTTTCACCTTCATTTTATTTGCCTCCTACTGTACGGACTGGGTGGACTCTACGGTCTCCCCGGTCTCTTCTGTCTCATCACTCAGTTCTCTGTATGTGCCTGTCATGGAAAACATTACCCATGAGCCACCCATCTCGTCCTGGTTATCTGTAATATTACTGATCTGTACATCCTCGATACTTTCCATATTGCGGATATTGAGGATCGTACGTGCTGCCGCTGCTTTTCCCTCTACATTGACGGTCATGCTGATGCCGGTCTGATCAGAAGAAAAGCTGTCAGTGTAAAAGCTGTCCGGTAATATCTGCTCCAGCTCATTGATGAACTCTACGAGATTCTCATTGGGATTCTCGGTATACTCATACAGATATTTGTATTTATCATACTGTGCTGCCGCTGAGAGATATTCATTATATACTGTCTGCGCGGGCTGTAATTCCTCGACTCTCGCCTGCAATGCCACATTCTCCGCCACGGTGCCGAAGTATCTGGTCAGGGAAGTCACTGCCATGGCGATGGACAGGATCACGCCCAGCACCAGGACCGCCACACTGACGAAGGTGTAGTTCGTACCGCTGACTACCGTCAGTCCCTTCGCCTTCTGGGTACTCTTATCGATCAGTCCCACGGGGGCAAGTACTGCGCCCAGGCAGGAAATATAGGCTGCGGGTCTGGTGGAACGGATTGCCTTGCTCATGCCGATCTTGTCATCCATATCGGACAGGGTATGTACCTTGCGCTCCAAACAGTTGGTGAACAGCTTGCTCATGCCGCTGAAGCTGCCGCCGAGGCCGGTGACGTAAGTTCTCTCAATAGGTGTATTACTGTTTCTGGAATCATAGAAATCAATGACGCGGTTGACGCCGACGATCAGAGGCTCCAGGGTAGAGGTGATCTTCTGTCTGGCTGCTGTGACTTCCACATTGCCGGCATCTTCGTCTTCCCAGCGTCCGGCATTTTCCTCCCAGAGCTTATCTCCCTGATGGAGTACTCTGTTCAGGCAGGTCTTCTTCTGGAAACGCTCTACCGCGCTCATGGGATCGTTCACGGCATAGGCACCGGAAGCGATCATGGTCTCAATGGCATCCTGCACGCCGTATGCCACAGTTCTCTGCAGCAGCACCTTGCCGGCGGAAAGCACGGTCACGATGGTGTTGTTCTCATCGATCTTGATCATCATGGTAACTTTTTCGGACTTCTCATCACGAAGGATCTGGTATAAGCTGTTGCTGCTGTAATCGAAGCACTCAACCTCCCAGCCGCACATCTGCGCCAGCTGGTAATAGCTGTCTAACAGCGCCTTGGGTACTGCCAGTGCCATGACACGCAGCTTTCCTTCCTCGGTCAGTCCGCCTGCCAGATAATGTCCGATCTCATACTGGGTCAGATCCACGGGGAAATAATCGTTCGCGTTGGTCTTCACCAGTGCCTCGATCTTGTTCGCCTTCACGTTCGGGATCTGTACCTCACGGCTCGCCACTCTGGTAGAAGAAATGGTGAAGATCACTCTCTTCGTGCGGATACCGTTCGTACCCAGTGCGTTCACCAGGTGATCCGCATACTCCTGCGTCGGCTGCAGCATACCGTCCACCACGACGCCTTCCGGGGTCTCGACGGTCAATACTTTGTAGACCTTCGGTTTCTTCACCTTATAGTCGATCTCGCAGATCTTCGTAAAGGAGTTACCGATCTCAATACTCAATACGCGATTGTTCATTGCCATGCTTCTACCCTTCCTCTTATCGGTTCTTTATCGTATTTGGGACAGAAAAGTGTCCCAAGAACTTTCTAATCTCATATCAGATGTAAGTACCTGGTCTCAATGATACAGACCCAGATACCACTGCAAGAATTCATTGCCCCACAGGACAGCGACTGCCACCCCTGCGGAGAGATACGGTCCCATGGCGAGGACATGCCCTTCGCCGCTTACTTTCATACGGATCAGATGGATCACGGAACCAATGATACATCCCAGTAAAAATGCAAAAATAATCAATTTCCAGCCGAGCAGCAGTCCACAGACCGCCATCAGCTTCACATCACCGCCGCCAATGGCTCTGCCACCGGTAGCGTAATACAGAATAAGTAAAAATACACTGACACACAGGAAGCCGATCAGGAAATCCAGCCACTGTGTATAGTGGAAAGCTCCATGGATCAGCCCCAGTGCCAGTATAAATAAGTTAAATCCCACAGGGATCTCATATGTTCTGAAATCAATCACACTTAAAGCAAGAAGTGCACTAAACAACAAGCAGTAGACTAGGGAATCCACGCTCATCCCATACTTCCAGAATACGAGCAGGTACAGCACTCCGTTCAGTGCCTCGATGATGGGGTACTGAGCGGAGATATGTGCCTTGCATTTCCGACATCTGCCTCTCAGCGCCAGATAGCTGAACAGCGGTACGAGGTCGTACCACCGCAGCTGATAACCGCAGTTCATGCAGTGAGACCTGGTCGTTACAATATTCTCTTTTTTCGGAATGCGGTAGATCAACACATTGAGGAAGCTACCGATCACGATTCCATAAAGGAAAATCACTATGTAGAGAAGAATTGTTGGGAGCATGTCAGGTGCCTTTCAAAAACTATTTTGCATTCTTATAGCTATCTGCGCTTGTAGCTTCGGTCAAGACATAAGATACCGCAGGTGTTGCAGCGCTCTTTACTGATACCGAGCAGGTTCCATCAGCCGCATTATATGTTACATAGAATCCTGTAACTTTGCTACCGCCAATACTACCCTGTACAGTAGGTGCTTTTGCAATAGCGCTTGCCATTGTTCCATCTTTAGCAGGGGAGGTCGCATTATAATTAGTAAATACTTTGTCGGTGCCACTTCCCGTAATATTTCCGTCTGCAATATCAGCCAAAACTGCTGTCTTAATGTTTTCAGCGTTCTGAATATCAGTAGACTTTCTGGACTGCTCTACATACTTGATGAACTGAGGTGCCAGTACACCAACCAGTACTGCCATGATAGCAATAACGATGATCAGCTCTACCAGGGAGAAACCTTTGTTTGTTAAGCTCTTCTGTTTCTTGTTCATAATTACATTCTCCTTTTTATGTGTTTTTTAATTTCAGGGTAGTAAGTTTTCCGCCCCATTTATTAATTATCGTCCTGTCCCTACACAGAACGGATAATCCAAATAATTATAAGCTATCAAGTGCTGTGTACATCTGCATCATAGGCATCATACATGCAGCGATCAGTCCACCGACCACGACTGCCAGTACAATGATGATCATAGGCTCCATAGCTGCCATCAGAGACTGTACGGACATTTCCACTTCTTCATCATAATAATCCGCCAGCTTATCCAACATTTCCTCTGTATTACCGGATTCCTCACCAATACGGATCATCTGGTATACCATAGGAGGAAATAGTCCACTCTCCTGCAAAGGTCTGGACAGCGGCATACCAATGGTGATCTCTTCCTTGGCATCTTCCATTGCTTCTTTAAAGTAAACATTGTTCATAACTCCAGACACAATCTCCACTGCCTCGATCAATGGTACGCCTGCACCCAGCAGGGTACTCATGGTACGTGCCATCATAGAGGATGCTGACTTTGTGGTCAGTTTTCCGAATAAAGGTGCCTTCAAGGCAATCTTTCCAAAGAAATGCTTTCCGGCATCGGTTTTAGCAAATGCCCGGATAGCAAATACCAGTGCTATAATTACCGGAATAATAATGAACCAGTAATTGATAATTCCATGACTTAAGTTCACATAAAACTGTGTAATCCAAGGCAATTCCGTTCCCAGGTCCTTAAACATATCTTCGTAGTTAGGAATGACCACAACAAGCATTACAATCGTAACAATAACAGCCACAACGCACACCGCAATCGGGTAGATCATTGCTTTCTTCACCATTGCCTGGGTCTTGTGAGAACGCTCCAGCTGGGTTGCTACACGTTCCAGTGCAATCTCCAGACTACCGGATGCCTCACCGGCAGCCACCATATTCACCATGATCGCCGGGAATACCTTCGGATGCTCTGCCATGGAGTCTGCAAGGGTCTCACCCTTTTCCACACTGATACGGACTTCCTTCAGTGCATCCTGCAATCTCTTGTTCTCTGTCTGTTCGCAGAGCATTTTCAGGGATTCGAGGATGCTTACGCCCGCTTTGGTCATGCTGACGAACTGGCGGCACATGACGCTGAGATCCCTGGCCTTGGGCCATCCGCCGATCTGGATGTCGATGTCTTTCGTCAGGAAGCTCTGTTCTCCCAGATCGATAACGGTCAGCTCCTGCCTTCTCAGTTCTGCCATTGCGAGATCTTTGTTATCCGCTTCCAAACTTCCCTTTACTTCTT
>OHTM01000467.1_pt1 | contig 19641 bp, 20 predicted proteins | sample 1578951 | NCBI WGS metagenome assembly OHTM01 (sample SAMEA3879605, study PRJEB24766) | human gut metagenome | biome: human-associated habitat; feature: feces | place: USA | collected 1985/1987
CCCCGGTTTCCCGGAGACCTCCCAGCGGATTCAATTGTGCTGCGGCAGCTTCTGCATCAGGTAATCCTCCAGCGCAGACAGCTCCATCGTCCGCACCTCCGGCAGCACTTTCTCCAAGATTGCACCCTCCTGAATGAGCCTACGGGTACGGACCTTGCGTTCCTTGACCCGGTTCCGTGCCTGCGCTTCCTCCAAGCGGTGCTGTGCTTGCAACAGTTTCTTCTCTGCCTCTGTCATAAAAATCCCTCCTCACTTTCTCCGTTGCCAAACGATTTCGTACCCCAGCGCATCGGCAAGCTGAACGGCTTCAACATAGCGCAGGGACTCCCGTTGGAGCTTATTGGATAGGTTGGATACGCTGTCAGACCAGCCGTGTTCGTCATGCAACAGATCGACCACCTCCTGCATGGTCATTCCCTGACGGACGATGTACGACTTGCTCTCATTTCTCAGATTGGATTTCATCAATTTTTACCTCCATAATTTCGTGTAGTGTGGTTTCGTATCGGTGATGCTGGTGTGCGGGGAGATGAAAAATCTGCCATGCCGCAAATCCGCTCAAATTTCCGTTTGTGATGCCCTGTACGCAGCAGCCCCCTATCGGCTTCATCGTTCTGCGAGAGGTCATGCGGAACGGCAGGATATGCCGCAGTCCGGTGCAGCAGCTTCACGCTTTGGTAAATCACCGGGCGGTGCATTGCATTCGGCTTGCGGTGAAAATTTCCATGAATTTCACAAGGATTGACTTCAATGTGCCGTTTTTGGCATCCTACCGGCACTCTGTAGATAGCGGAATTACGGCATTTTGCTGTGTACATACGTACCGGCGGTGCAGGGCAGGCAGCATTTCACGGCATGGGCAGACTTGTTCACGATTGGGTGCGCGTCAGCTTTCCGGTACATACGTACATAGCGATTTGCCCCAATTCTCAGATATACGGGGACTGATCAGCGGCTCGATGCCCAGATACCCCCACACTCTGCGCCCGGTGGCATTCGTGACGGTGTTCGTATGCTCCAGATTGTACGTTTTTAGATTCCGCATCAGAAAATCACTGAACGAGCGCTGCCGAATGGGTGTCAGCCCATTCTCATCACACCAGATTCCATAAATGGCATACAGCTCCTTGGAGGTGACGGACATATCCGCTTTCAGCCGTATATAGCCGGTGGACTCCATAAAGTCGATGGCGTTGTTCGCGTCGCGCTTGACATACTCCCGGTTGTTCAGCGTCCGGAGACTTTCCGTGAAACGGAAGTTGTTTGCCGCCAGCCGCTGTAAGCCCTCAAATGCCCAGAGAAAAATGCCCTCGATCTCAAGTTTCATCTTCTCGGCAATGTCGGGATCATCCACACGATCAGCAGGCTTCTCTTTTGTGGTCAGGATCAGTTGACGGCGGTAAAAACCGTTGCTGCGGTCGTAGAGGGATTGCAAATCGCCGTTGGAGAACGCCAGTAGGCGGGCGTACATCCACCCCTGATAGCTCTGGACGCTTTTGCGTTCCAAATCCATCTTGCCCTGTGCGGTAACAATGGATTTGACATAGTTGGTCTGCTTCAGCACCTCCATTTTCATATCGTCATCCACAAGAAGATGAATGTGTTCCAGATCGGCGCGGGCAAACCGGTTGTCGGAAATTTTGGCGATGCTGCCGTCTTTCATATTGCAGCCAAACAGACGCGCCAGCACAGGACCGATCTGCGATTTTCCCTCGCCGCCCTCGCCCTTGAGGATCATCATGCGCTGCCCTTTGGTGCTGGGAATGAGGCAATAGCCGATATACTCCTGAAAGGTTGGGATGTCCTCCGGGTAGAGTAGGTCGGAAAGAAACCGAAGCCAGACAACCGGCTTTCCTGCCTGCGGATTGTAGTCGATGGGAAACCGGCTGCGCACGATCTCAGACCGTCCCGCAAGAAAGCTGCCGTCGATGCGGAGCGTCCCGTTCTGCACATGAATCTCATCCGGCTTCGGCGGGAAGCTCTCTGCATGAGCCGCCAGCTTCATGATCTCCACGATATTGGAAATGGTGCGCGGAATGTTCTTTGCGGCGTAGCACTCCAACTCGGCGTAGATTTTTTCTTTCAGCAGCAGCGGGTCTGTCAGCCGTCCGTCCGGTGTGAAAAATGCGTTGTCCGCATAGATGAGCTTGTTCTTTGACAGAAATTCCCGGCAAAAAGCCGCCTCATTAACATCCTTGCCATCGAACCATGCTGGAAAATCCAACCCGGCATACTTCTTGTTCACGCTGCATCCCTCCCATTGATTTTTTCCTTGAGCTTGTCCAACCGACCGTCTACAAGCAGATAATTGACAACTTCGGCACGTTCATAGGAATCCCCGAAAGCAAGAATATCCAAGTAATATTCCGCCTCGTCCAGCTTGTGACAGGCTTCCTCAAATCGTTCATCCGGTGCTTCTGCTGGTGATTGCAGCGCATACTGCATCTTCCAACTCCGCAGGACGCGGGCGTAATCGGACAAAACAGAAACGCACAGCCGCTCGTTTTCCATGAGCTGCTGTGCTTCTGCTTTCTGTCTGCGTTTTTCAAGAACTTCCTTTGTCGGCGGCTGGTTTGCATCAACGCCGAAGTCTGCCGCAAGACGCTGGGCGGCTTCGTAAAGCGGCAGATCAAAAAAGTTCGCGGCAAAGTCGATCACATCCCCATGTGCGCCGCAGGCAAAACAATAAAAGTGGTCGTCTGCCACATACAGGCTGGGATGCCAGTCGTTGTGAAACGGGCAGAGGGCTTTGCCCTGCCGGTTGATAGATACCCCGTACCGTTCCGCAGCTTCCCGACAGTTCACGCCATATTTGACGTTTTGAAAAAGGTTCATGCTGTATCCTCCGTAAAATAGATTCAAGAGGCTGTTTCTTCACCTCTCTGTCTGTTTTATGTTCAGATTCTTTGCGGACAGGCGGATGGCATGACAAGTTCATTTCAAAAAACATGACAGGAGGAAGCGCATGGCTACACCAATCATTGACCACAATCTGCTGACGCTGGACTACTGGCAGGACAGTGTGACCTACGAGGGCAAAACCGTACCCGGCGGCACCATTGGCTGTGAAGCTCTGAACATCCCGGATACGCTGAGGGAAAAGCTGGCACAGGCAAGTATTCCCTTGCAGAAGATCGTCGCGGCAATCAAAGAGAACAATCTGACTGCCGAGTTGCTTCGTCCTGCCAAGGGCAGTGTTCTGCATATGATACAGCTTGCGAAGGATACACCGCCGTTTTCCCGTGCCGACGCTGCTTATTACAACGGGCGTGTGGAGCATATCTTCTCGGAGGAAGGGATTCAGAATACCCTTGCCTATGTGCAGGCTGCCGCCGTGGTTGGGCTGCTGGCCACCTTCAACGAACAGTTCAGGCAGGGCGTTGGCATAACGAAGATCATCACCCTTGCGGAGGAACTCCCCGCCACCATTCGCAACTACAAAAGCGGTATGACGGCGTTTGCAGACGAGCTGCATAAGGGGAAGCGGACTCCGGACGGCTATGCGCAGGTGTTTGGCAGGATATTCTCCGGACAGCCGAAGCTGTCGCTGGATGACAAGTCATGGCAGGCATTTTCCAACACAACAATTCAATATGTATCTTCCGTCCGCTCCGCGCAAGACGCGCCGCAGCTCATGCGCCGGATGCACTATATGTCTTTTGTGTCTATGTTCCGCTCCGATCTGTACGAGGGTCTATGCGTCGGACACGCGCCGAGAAAATGCGCCGGATGCGGGAAATGGTTCCTGACTACCGACGCAAGATATGCCAAGTACTGTGACGGTCTGGCTCCCGGAGACAAACGCGGGCGTACCTGCCGTCAAGTCGGGAATCTTCGTGGACGGGAGCAGCGGGAGCTTGCCGCCGACCATCCTATCAAGAAAATCTATACAAAGCGGTTTAACACGATCACGCAGTATCTTGGCCGCGGTACGCTGGACGAGCAGACCGCCGCCGCAATGAAAGCACTGGCAAAAAGCAAGCTGGAAAAGGCCCTGCAAGACAGTGGCTATGCGCAGGGCGGCTATGCCGCCGATATGGAGCAGGCGGCTCTGCTGGCGGAAGTGAAAGAAACGATAGAGCGGTAATGGAACGCCATAGCGGTGGGAGGTGCAGACATGGAGGATAACCGTGACAAACTGATACCGGCACAGCTTGCGGGCTACACATGGGAGCTGTCCGGTTATGCGTCCAAAGTGCCGTTCGCCAATGAGGACAGCCTGACCATGCGCGAAGTCCCGAAGTCCGGAACGTCTTTCAGCTTGACCCGGAACCGCCGCAAATGGAGCTGAACGACTACATATGCAAAGCTGTCCGGAAAAGAGATTTATCCTACTTTTCCTTCTTCCTGCACCACTTTGAAAAGCGGCTGAATGGCGTGATCTACCGTTTTCTTACCCGCAACGGATATGACCGCTATGACCCGGCGCGGTTTCTGGACTACAAGCTGGAAGCTTTGCAAATGCTGCTATACTGTCTGCCAAAGTTCGACCCGGAGCAGAAAACGGAGTTTTTGAAATATGCGAAGCACTATATCCGGGACGGACTGCTGTTCTGCCGCATGATAGGCGAAGCCGGTTCCGTTGCCAGTCTTGCAGAGTACCGGCGTGTACGCCAGATCGGCGCAATCTATAACAATTCGGGTAAGAGACGCGCGGAGGTAGTTTCCGCGTTTGCCGCTCAAAGCGGGTACAAGGACGATAGCGTATCCGCAGATGAGCTGCTGACCATTGCCCAGCGCAACCGCAGCATTGTTTCCCTCTACCGCACGGAGCAGGACGAGGACGGCGAAGAAACCGGCGAGGATGTGACGCGCGACGATAGCTGGAACTACGCCGAAATCCTATGGAACGGAATACAGGCAAAGGCGGTCACGGCAGCGTTTGAGCAGCTTTCCTACAAAGAGCAATGGTATCTGGAAAAGCGGAACGCCATCTGCATGACCTGCGGGCGCGTCAGCCCCTTGTCCACGCAGTCCACCTTTGAAGATTTAGCGGTGGATTTTGAAGGAACGACAGCCAGCGGTGCGGAGCGATTCTATCGGCGCACACTGGATAAGCTGCGGCTGAAGCTGCTGGAAAGCGGTGTGATCCATACCGTGACGCTGAAACAGACCGAGCGCCGCAAAAGGAACAAAAAATAGCCGCCGCTGTCTACCTGTATCAGGCGGACAGCGACGGCGAATGGGGCGAAATTCGGTTCGATTTTGAAAACGGCACAGCGGAGGTCGTAAAGCTGGCGGATTGGGATACGATGAAGTCCAACGTTTTCGCAAAAACGGCGCTCCGGTTTGTTCAGAGCTTACCGGAAGCAAGACTGCTGAAAGATGCCGTTGTGCCGTTTGAGATGGGGATTTCGGAAAAACCAGCTCTTCCGACGAGCACGGCAAAAGCAACGAAGATCAATCCCGCACACACAATTTCTCTGCGGCAGACGGAGTCTCGGAAAACAGGTGAAACGATTACCGCCGCTGTCTACGAATATTTGGTGGACAACGACGGCGAATGGGGCGAGCTGCGGTTTGACTTTGAGAACGGCACAGCCGAGATAGTAAAACTGGCAGATTGGGACACAGTGAAATCTAACGTCTTTGCAAAAATGGCGATCCGGTACATACAGGGATTACCGGAAGCGAGACTGCTGAAATCTGTGGTCGTGCCGTTTTGGAAAGGCAGGGCATAATTACCCGCAGAGCATGACCTTTACACAGAACAGGCCGTCCTGATAGGTAACCGTACTCACCCCGCAGGATTTTTCTGCGATGTGACGGACGGACTGAAGTCCGACGCCGTCTCCTTTTCGCTTGGAGGACTGGAATATGCCACCTTTTTCGCGGATGACTCCGTCATAGGTGTTTTCAACCTGAATCAGGGCCAGACTGTTTCCATGCAGATAGGCGGTCAGCTCGATTCTGCGTCTGGCAGGTGCAGTACGCAGGCTGGCTTCCAGCGCATTTTCCAGCAGATTAGAGAGAACCAGACACAGATTGATTTCGTCTACAGGAAGACATTCCGGCAGATCGAGCTGCACGGAAAATGGGATCTGCTCCCGCTTCGCAAGTGCGCAGTAATGCCCGACCACGCCGTCTGCCGCCCGGTTTTCACAGAAATGCAGCTCCAGACTCGGGATTCTGGAAACTGCGCCGGAAAGATAGGCTTTGATCTTTTCAAGATTCCCTTCTTCTGCAAGGGCGGCGAGCTGACATAGCTGGTGACGCAGATCGTGCCGCGCCTGCCGTGCTTCCTCAATGGCAGCTTTCAGGCTTTCGTAGTGCTGCTGCTGCATGGAAAGCAGCTGGTTCTCCTGCTGCAATCTCACATTCCGGTTGATGCTGATCGCCATCAGAAGAAAGATTGCGTTGAAGAAAAGCATCAAAAACAAAAGTGCGATGCTGATCACAAAATACCCCTGCAAAACACGTCCGGTATAGAGCGTGTCCGCATACTTGGGGATCATAAACAGATTCAGCGCAATGAACACCAGCGGCAGCACCCAGAACACATACCAGGTCTGCGCAAAATTTTCGTCCTCGACCATCCTCCGCACGCTGTGCGTCGCAGGATAATAGGCGATGGCGGCAAACAGCCAGCAGATCGCATGATAGCAAATCACGGCCCGCAGACAGAACCATGGCGTAGCCTGCGCCTGCGGCAAACCGGCCAGCATAGCGGCGTTGATCGCCCGGCAAAGGCTGTTGATACAGGCAAATACCGCACAGACGGACAACGCAACCGTTCCGGATTTCCAAAGCGTGATCCGGAGCGTTTTTATGTAGATCACGGCTGCGAGCAAGGTCAGCCCCGCAAGCACCGGCGCAGTCGGCATACGGCGCGCATAGCACACCATGCCTCCGGCGGCACAAAGCAGCGCAAGCAGCGGGGCAAGCCACAAAACAAGCTTTGACAGCGGCTGCTTTAAACTGGATTTTACCGGGAAGCAGGCAAGCAGCATGCCGGGAATCACCACGCCGAGTTCCAGAATTGGACGCAGCAGCTCCATTATACCATCCGCCCCCTTTGAAGCAGGAATTCCATAAGCGCCTGCCGGGCGCTTTTCAGAAGGTCCTGACTGACAAATACGCGGCTTCCGTCCGCCATGCGGAAGGCGGCACCTTCCAGCTCCTTCGCGTGTTCCAGATTCACGATCACTCCGCGCCCGCACACAAAAAAGCGTGTGTCATCCTTTAGTGGGGCGATGAACGTCTTGAAGGGTTGGCGTGTGGCAAGCGTCTTTTGAACCGTCGTATGGACGTAGATCAAGTGGGCGAAGTGTTCTGCGTAGACGATGTCCTGATAGCGCAGATGGATCTCGCTTCCCTCCACCTTTAGCTCCATATATTTGTCCGGCTGCGGTATGCGGGCAAGCAGCTCGTCCGTCAGCGCGTCGATGTCCGCTTCGGTAAAGGGCTTGACCAGATAGTGCAGCGCCCGTACCTGAAAGCCCTCCAGCGCATGGTCGGTCGAGGTCGTGATAAAAACCAGCAGGCAGTCCGTGTCGGTTTTCCGCAGCTTCTTTGCCGCCTCCATGCCCGTCATGCCATCCATATAAATATCCAGAAATGCGGCAGTAAAGGGCGCTTTCCTTGCCGCTTCCAGAAATATCTCGCCGCTTTCGTATTCCAGAATATCCGCCTGTACGTTTCTCCGCTGAAGCTGCCACTCCAGCCGGCCTTTCAGCAGTGTGCGTTCCGCGGCAAGATCATCAACAATCGCAATTCTCATGCAGGGTCCTCTCCTTGTGCTTAAATTCCAAGATAATTATATCACAGCTTGTCGAGGATGACTAAGAACTGCTGTCGGAATTCGTGCCAAAATCGACCCTTTCGTGCTACGGCGCTTGAAAAAACCGAATGGCCTTTTTATACTGAGCGCAAGCAAGATGCTAAATCGGATGAAGGAAGGAGTGAGATCTGTGTATCGTATTGCAGTGTTGGCAGAACAGGAAGCAGAGCGGCAGCGCTACGCCGAGCAAATTACCCGGTTTTGTGAAGCGAAGGGGCTGTTTCCGCAGGTCATGCAATATGACGATCAGGAACATTTTTTTGAAATAGCGCAGAAAGCTGATCTAACCAATGCCGTCATTGCACTTTCCGGGGTGGCAGGGTTGAATGCGGCGGAGCACCTTCGGTCCTTATGCCCCGCATGCCGGATGATATGGTGCAGTGACCTGGATTTCTCTCTTCATGCCTTCCGGCTGCGGGCCGATTATTTCCTGATGAAGCCGGTTTCCGAAGAAGCATTCCAGCGAGGACTTAATGCCTGGATTGAATAAACGGGCATCGAACCAAACCGGGACAATAAGCACAAAAATGGAGGATATCAATGAAAAGGAAAAAGTTACAATGTTCTGTACCAACCCTTATGCTGGCAGGTGTGTTGTGCCTGACATTGGCAGCCTGCGGTGCGAAGCAGTCTTCCGACATGCCTGCATCGAATACAGACTCCGCGGTAAGCACTGCCCTGCCGGTAAAGGCCATGAATGCCAAACGTGTTGACGAAAACCCATATATGGCAAAGAGCGACGCCAACATTCACCACGACGGCTACAATACCGACTCTACGGATGAAGTCCTGCCACTCGGCATCTATCCGGAGATCAATGTTTCCTATGAAAAAACCAACGCGAACGCTTCGCCTGCCATTTACTTTGACAGCTACGGCCACGCAGTCGTTCCGCTTCTCGGCGGCATCGCCATCCGCGATCTGAACGCGGAGGAAACCACGACGCTGGGCTATTTCTCCCCAAAGCAGCATGACGGCGGCGGTTACGTCATCCAGAGCTCCTATACGTTCATGGACTCAGAAAACCGCATCGTCTGCCCAACCAGCAACAATCATGTGCTGATGCTGCGGGCAACCGATGAAGCAGGAAACGTCCTGCCTGAATTTGAAAAGGTACTGGACATTGACATCAAGGCGGCAGCCGAGGCTGCGCTCGGCAAGGAGCTGACGCAGAATCTTCTGTCCGTGGTCTATGACTACGATGGAAACCTCTGGTTTGCAACCGGCGGCTTCCGCATCTACCCGGAGCGTGAGCAGCAGGGTGTGCTGGGCTATATCGCGCGCCCCGCCATCGATGCAATTCTCAATGGCGAGCAGGCTGACCTCTCCGACGCGGTCTTTGTTTATGAGCTTACCCCCGGCGAGGGCGCAGAAAACGGCATTGCCGCCTCCAAGGACGGCGCGGTCATCCTGACAAACCAGAACTGCTATCTGCTGCGTGCCAACAACGGTGTCGAGGCTGTCTGGTGCACACCGTATGAGAGTGTCGGTGCGAAGGTCAGTCATGATGGCGATAAGACTACCGGCGGCGGACTTGCCTGGGGTGGCGGCTGCTCGCCCACACTGACACCAAACCTTGTACTGTTCACCGACAACGCAGACCCCGTTAAGCTTCTTGCGCTCGACATGAAGACCGGAGAGATCGTAGCCAGCATGCCTGTTTTGGATGATCTGCCCGATGGGTATCAGGTGGCGGTTGAGAACTCTGCAATCGTTTATGACGACGGTGAAGGCACCGTCAGCACGATTGTCTGCAACTGGTTCGGCGCTGGTAACGCAGGTCTTGCCGACCCTGACAATGACTCTTCGATTCAGAGCTACGCCAACATTTATGACCAGAACTGGCTGATGAAGGGTAATGTTATGATCGCCCCGGGCGTTGAGCGGGTGGACACCCTAAAAACCGCCGATGGCTATGAAATGAAGAGCATCTGGAGCCGGAACGATTTGCGCGACACGGCGATCATGAAGCTCTCCACTGCAACAGGCTATATCTACGGTTACGTACAGGATTTGGATACCGGCATGTGGCAGTACATTATTTTGGACTTTGCAACAGGCGAAACCGTCTTCACGATGGATGTGTCCAACAAATACGGCTACAATAATATGGCCATCGGCATGTACACCGGCAGCAACGGAAATACGCTCTACTGCCCGACAGGCTATCTGGAACTGCTGCGTTTGCAGGATCGCTTTGTGTACCTGCCCGAGCTTCCGTACCGTGAGGTTGATCTGGATCAGGTGGCAAGAAATGTTCTTTCGCAGGATCAGTTTGAGCAGGATGGCGGTGAAGGTACGGTTGCAAGCTGGCACAACACCGCGACCATCTGCAACGTGCATCCCAACACCATGGTAGCCTTCCGCATGAACAACCTGTCCGGCAGTGCCTCCGATCTGACCCTCTACGCCTATGGTGCAGACGGCAAGCTGGAAAAGGTTGGCTCTGAACTGTGGTCGCTCACAGACGAGACCGGAGCAAATGTGACGGAGCTGACAGACGGCGTGCTCTATGAGCTGCGCGTGACCGTCTCCGACGGCGGTGATCTCGACCTGAGCGAAACAGAAAAAGAAATCAAGCTATCCGTTGTACTTGGGAAATAAATCAAGTGACCGGAGTTTGATCTGTCGTGAACTCAGATCGTAGATGCGATGATCTGCATCCTGCCCTGTAATTCTACTTTACCGTAGCCATCAGGCAGGATCAGGTGATCGCCCTTTTTTAAATGAGTACCATTCAGGGTGCCTTCGCCTTCTACCACGCTCATGAGAACAAAGGGCTTATCCTGCCAGGTCTCCACACGGTGTTCCACATCAATGCGGTATACGGTGTAGTAAGGGCACTGGATCAGCTGCTGAATGGCATCGTCCTTCTTCTCGGTATGCACCACACTGTTCTCTGCGGATTTTGCCGGAACGGTGATCACATCGATACTCTGTGCGATGTGCAGCTGTCTGGGCTTGCCGTTGCTCAATCTGTCGTAATCATACACACGATAAGTAATATCGCTGCTCTGTTGGGTCTCTAAGAGAAGAGTTCCTCCCTTGATGGCATGCACGGTACCGGGATCGATCTGGATGAAATCCCCGGGCTTAATGGGAATCTCTCGGATGAATTCCTTCCATCTGCCCTCATGGATCATCCGCTCCAGTTCTTCCTTCGTCTTCGCATTGTGTCCGGCTACCAGCGTAGCATTCTCCTTGCAATCCAGGATGAACCAGCACTCGGTCTTACCCAGGGATCCGTTCTCATGAACCTTCGCATACGCATCATCCGGATGTACCTGAATGCTGAGATCGTCCTTCGCATCAATGATCTTGACCAGCAGAGGGAAACGATCCATTCCCGTGTTTCCGAACAGCTCGGGGTGCTTCTCCCACAGCTCGGACAGCTTCATTCCCTTATAAGCGCCGCTTGCCACGGTGCCGTCTCCGTTGGGATGAGCGCTGATTCCCCAGCACTCCCCGATGTCATCTCCCTCAATGGGGTAACCGAATTCTCTGTTCAGCCGGGTGCCGCCCCAGATATTGTGGGTACACACCGGATTTAAAAATATAATATCTTTATTCATGCTCCTGTTCCTGCTTTCTTTGAATCTGTCCGTGATACATTTTTATTTATACTAATAGCTCAACATTACGGTGCTGTCAATCATTTCGTGTTACCTTCTTCCCTCACCCCGGACACGATCACCGACACCAGATAGAACTCTGCCTTGTCTTCCGCATGGGTCTCCGTGATCTCCACATGTACCCGGTGTTCCCCATAGGGCAGGTGCTCTGCCACCGTTATCAGCTGCATTTTGTCTCCCCAGGTCTCATCGAAGGTTCCGTCCAACACGCACGCCGTCTCAGGGTTCTCATCGACCACTGCCGTGGCAATGGGTGCAGGTCCGTCCTTCACTCGGCGGTATTGCACGGCGGCACCGGTCCCCCGGAAAGTGAACTCCAGATAAGCTCCTTTTTCCCCGGCGCTCCATCCGTTTCGGAAAATATCCGTGATATCTCTCTGCGGTGTCATATCTTCTTCAAAACCGCTCTTCTCCGGTGTGGAATTAAAATATTGTAGTCTCACGCAATGCTCATAGGCATTTTCTGTCAGCGGAGCCGGAAAAATTTCCTGCGGCTCTTGCGTTTTATCATGGATTACCTTTTCCAGGAAATTCGTGATCACAGATGCCATGAATTCATGACCAAGATCATTGGGATGGAGAAAATCTGCCGTAATCTTCTCTGCCGGCAGTCTTCCGGCCGCCACAGCGGGATAGATGCTGTTCTGCATACTGATGCAGGGCAGATCATAATGTCTCCCGATCTGCGCATGATAGTATGCAGCACTTTTACCGGTATCATAATAGACATTATGGATCAGCACCATTGCCGGTGCGCTCGCACTGCCATAAATCTGCCTCACCAGGCCTTCGTAGGTCTCGCAGAAATGCGGCGTACTGTGATCGTTCACGGAAAACTCTACAAATACCAGATCCGGCAGCCGCGGAAGCAGGTCTTCCTGTACTCTCGCCGCACCGAACTGGGAATTGGTAGCTCCGATTCCCGCATTCACGTAATCGAATTCCGTATTGGGGAACACTTTCCGAAGCCATGCAACGGTTCTTGCAGCATAGCATTGATCCGGCTCCGTCGCTGCGAATCCCTGCGTAATTGATCCGCCGATGAATCCCACCGTCAGTCTCTCCCCTTGGGCTGCCCGGCTCAGGAAATTTTTCAGTCTGCCCAGATTACCACGGTTTAAGATACCGGCCTCTTTATCAATAACATTTCCCGCACATTCTTCACATTTTAAATAGCTTTCCATCATACGCTGTCTCCAAAACCGCAAAGGACCCGCTCATCGCGGGTCCCTCGATTCTATCTTCTGCCTTCTTCTGTATCGCTTGTTGTGACCACGCTGTGTTCTTTGATATAGTCAACCACTTCATCGATGGTCGTAAACGCCAGCCCTACGTAGCTGTCTGTTGCGCCATAGTAAATGGCGATCCTGCCGCTCTCGGAATCATGAATGGTAGCGCAGGGGAAGCATACATTCGGTACGAATCCTCTCTCCTCATACCACTCTTCCGGTGTCAGCAGGAAGTTCTCACAACGATATTTTACGATGGACGGGTTGTCAATATCCAGGATTGCTCCACCGATGGAATAGACATAACCATTACAGGTTCCACTCACACCATGATAGAACAATAGCCACCCTTCGGAAGTCTCAATGGGAGCTGCACCGCCACCGATCTTCAAGGACTCCCACCATTCGGAAGACTTTCCCATCACATGTCTGTGTTTGCCCCAAAATACCATATCGGGGCTCTCACTGACGAAAATATCACCGAAGGGCGTATGTCCGCTGTCGGAAGGACGGGACAGCATCATGAAATTACCGTGTACTTTTCTGGGGAACAGTACGGCGTTACGGTTAAAGGGGAGAAACGGATTCTCGATTCTGGTAAACGTCTTGAAATCCGTAGTTTTCGCAATACCGATGGCTGCACCGTAAAAATCCTGACACCAGATGATGTAATAGGTATCTTCTACCTTCACCAGTCTGGGATCATAAGCGTAGATCGGCATAAAAGGCTTGCCTTCTTCATCTACAAACTGAATCTTATCTTTATCAAAATCCCAATGAATTGCATCTTTGCTGCGTCCCATGTAGATATAAGGAATACCGTTGACCTGTTCCCCACGGAACACGCCGATGAATTCATCACCGTAAGGCATTACGGCACTGTTGAAGATTCTGGCTACTCCTTCTACGGGATTTCTGCCAATAATAGGGTTCTCACTATATCTCCATACCGGTGCTCCGGTATGGCCTTCGGGTTTATCCTGCCAGGGTACATTAGGTACTGCAGGGCTGATCATCTTAACCTTGCTCATTCAGGTTACCTCATTTCTGTATTATTTATCTTGCTTCCTGTTTTAAGAACTCTTCATTTCTGCGGATGAGTTCACATCTCTGTGCCACACACTCCACGCTTCTTCCGCGATCGGAAGGGGTGTGGAATACATAATCCACAAGCTTATCTATGGTAGTCGTTGCCACATGCATGCGGGTATCGCTGGATGCATAGTAGATAAAGACTTCCCCCTTCTCATTTGCGATTGCGCCATTGGTAAATACTACGTTTGAAACATCTCCCACTCTCTCTTCCCCTCTGGGACCGATCAGCAGACCCGAAGGCTCTGCGATCACTTTTGCCGGATCTTTTAAGTCCGTGGCAAAGGCATAAATGACGTAACGTAAACCGGCTGCGGTATTACGTACTCCATGTGCGATATGTATCCAACCTCTGTCTGTTTTGATGGGGGTAGCGCCCGCACCGTTTTTGGCCTCGGTAATGGTGTGATATTTACGCAGACTGGTCATGCGCTCTTCGTCGATCACTGCATGAGTGATATCGTCACACAGTCCGAAACCGATTCCTCCGCCACTTCCGGTCTCGATGAAATCATCCATCGGTCTGGTGTAGAAAGCATATTTGCCATCCACGAATTCCGGATGCAGCACTACATTTCTCTGTTGGGGAGAACGAAGGGTCTTTAAATTCTCCAGTCTCTCCCAGTGTTTTAAGTCTTTAGTTCTTACAATGCCTGCAGCCGCTACTGCTGCGGACAGATCATTTACGGAGGTATCCTTGCTCTCGGAACAGAACACACCATAGATGTAACCATCTTCATGTTTGGTCAGACGCATATCATAGACATTTGTCTCTTCCGGGCAGGTATCCGGTAAAAGGATCGGATAATCCCAGAAACGGAAACCATCGATTCCGTTATCACTCTCAGCAACACCAAAGAAAGATTTTCTGTCATTTCCTTCGATTCTTGCAACCAGATAATATTTTCCGTTCAGTTCGATCGCGCCGGAATTCATCACTGCGTTGATTCCAAGACGCTCCATGAAATATGGATTTGTCTCCGGGTTTAAGTCATATCTCCAGGTCAGAGGAATATGCTCTCTTGTCAATACCGGATATTCATAACGGTCATAAACACCATTGTAAAAATCCGATTTTACATTTTTGCGGGAAAGCAGTTTTTCCTGCTTTTCTTTTTCTACATAATATCTCTCATGTAACATTCGTCGAATCTCCATTCTTTTTCTAAAAATAAATGAATCTGTTTTATGCTCCGATTCTGCGGATGACTTCTATACACATTCTTCCATTATGATACGGACATTTCCACGGCTCTACGATCGGTCTGTCTAAAATCGGACTTCCATCCTCATTGACTTCCCAGAACCACTCAGAACCATTTCTCTTATCAACCACATAGGTTTTGATGAACTCCCACTCTGCCAGTGCAGCATCGCAATATTCAGAATGTCCTGTGTTTCTTTCATAACCATTTAAGAAACCAACAACGGTTTCTGCCTGCACCCACCAGACGCGGTGTGCATTGACCACTCCGCGGTCACATTCATTTGCAAGAGAATGACCATCAAATGCCACCTGATAAATTCTTGAGGTCAGTGTCTTTGTGATCGGTGTCATTTTCTCACGGTAATGTTCATTGTTTAATACATCGACACCGCGATCCATCAGCCATGCTGTCTCAATGTCATGACCATAAGAATGAAGGTCTAAGATTGTGTTATAGTCTGCATCAAAAAATACTTCCTGACGCTGTTTTGCCGGATTGTATACCTTATCTGCAAAGGTATCCATGATCCACATCAGTCTCTTTCCAACCTTTTCATTTTTTGTCACGCGGTACAATTCTGTATACGCTTCAAAAACATGAAGCAGTGTATTCATTGTCTTATCTGCAAGTACACCGTTCTCAGAAAGCTTTTCGTTTGATTCCGGTTTGAAATCTCTTGTAAAAGCTTCTAAGTAACCGATCTCATCCGTGCAGCGCTCCTCAATGATATCAAACAGGGAAAAAGCAAGTTCTAACGCTTCCTTATCCCCGGCTGCATCATAGTAAGATGACAACGCATAAATACAGAATGCCTGATTGTATGTATGTTTAGTTGTATCAAGTGGTGTTCCGTCATAATTTAATGACCAGAAGATCCCTCCGTATTCTTTGTCGATACAATGTTCCCTTAAAAATTCATAACCATGTTTTGCCTCGGCAAGCAGGTCTTCTCCCTTAAAACCTGCTGCCTCGCATTCCTCTTCCGAAATGCCGCCGTCTTTATAAAGTAAATACGCATTTGCAAAAAACCAGGTAATACGGCTGTTTAAGATACATCCTTTTTCTGCTTTTTCATCCAGTGCAAGATCATAGGAAAGATAACCGTAATATCCGCCGAACTTATCATCCCGCATACCTCTCCAAAATGGAATGATATGTGTGAGCAGTTCGTGTTTTGCTTCTGCTGCAAGTTCTTTTAACTCACTCATAACCGTTTCCTCTTTCTCTCTTTAGCCTTTTACTGCACCAGCAGCAATTCCACTGTAAATCTGTTTCTGACAGAGGATAAATACGATCAATGCCGGAAGCAGGGAAATGATAACACCTGCACAGATCAGGTTGTACTGACTTCCCATCGGGCCAACAAATGTATAAAGTGATGTCGCGATTGTATGTAACTTTTTATCCATCAGATAAAGGTTTGCCATATAGTACTCGTTATAAACACCAACCCCCTTTAAAATACAGGATGTCACGATTGCCGGTTTTAACAGTGGAAGCATAATTTTCCAGTAAATAGTCCAATAGGATGCGCCATCAATGATTGCCGATTCATCCAGAGATATTGGTATATTTTCCATAAACTGAATGAAAATGTAAATTGAGATAACATCCGTTCCGCACATCAGAATAATATATCCATATAAATGATTGACAAAGTGCAGTGCTGTCATGATATTATATACAGTTACCTGCATTGCAACTGCCGGAAGCAGTGAAGCAAACAAAAACAGGTTTCGGATCAGTCCGTTTCCCGGAAATTTAAAACGGTTTAACACATAAGCAAGCTGTGTTCCGATTATAATGGAAACAACCAGGACAGATACCATAACGATCACGGAGTTTAAGAAAGCTCTTCCCATATCCGCTGTCTGAAATGCTTTAATAAAATTATCAAAATTCAGCCAGTTCTCCGGCAATGTCATAACATTGGTCGCCTGATATTCTTCCTGTGTCTTAAATGCTGTAATCACACAGGAGATAACCGGAACAACTGCACAAAGTCCAAAGAAGATCAACGATACATATTCAACGATCAGCCAGAGGATTGCACCAACGGTATAATGTTTTTTTCTTTTCTGCACATTTACATTATGTTTTTTCATCGCCCTATGCCACTCCCTTTCCGACTTTCTTTGCCTGTTTTTCTGCTTTTAATCTTGCACGTTTTGCTTTATAGGACTCATCCTCACTCTCAGCATCACGGAAGATATATTTAAAGAATAACTTCTGTAAAATCGTACATGCAAAAATGATAAGGAGAAGTACGACTGCCATTGCTGATGCAAGACCGACTTTCTGGCTTACATGAGCGATCTCATTCATAATTACAAAATATGTTCCGGTTCCATTTGCACCATCTGTGATAACGTAAGGCTGCTCAAATGCACTTAAGGAACCTGTGATAGAAAGAATTACATTTAAAGTGATAATTGTTTTGATACTCGGCAGAATAATATGTTTAAACTGCTGAAATTTATTTGCACCATCTAACTCTGCTGCTTCGTAAAGGTCTGCATCCACAGACATGATTGCACCGATAAACAATACCATGTTCTGTCCAAAATAACGCCATACCGAAGTAGCCACCAAAGACCAGTTGTTAATTGACTGATCTTTCAGCCAGTATGGAAGATTGTCAAGTTTAAATCCACACCATTGTAAGATCGTATCAAATACAAATCCTCTGGTATAGAAAAATTTAAAAATAAATCCGATCGCAATACCACTGATCAGATATGGGAAAAACATTAACCCTTTAAAGAAGTTTCCTCCCTTTACTTTAAAACTTAAAATAGTTGCCAGATAAAGTGCAAGCACAAGCTGAATGATTGCACCTACCATATAATAAAGACTGAGCTTTAATGCTCCAAAGCAGTCATCCCTGCGAAATACGTCAATATAATTTTTAAATCCGACAAATTTTCTCTGATCTACCGGAGTTAAATATTTCATCTTATAAAAACTGAATTTTACCATCTCGGCAAAAGGCAGATAAGTAAATACAAACAGCAATAACAGCGGAATTGTCATAAATGCCACACAGATGATCACCTGCTGTCCTTTTCTGCTTTTTGCCCATTTTGTAAAACTGAATGGTTTTTTCCCTTCCATATCCACAATTCCTCCATCCATTGTCTTTTATCCGGGAAGGGGAACCTCCCCTTCCCTTTTGTGGAACTATATTACTCAGTTACTTCAATTCCGTTTGATTCCTGTGCATCAGACCATGCTGTGTTCCATTCGTCCATGATCTCATCAAATGTCTTATCGCCATTGGATGCATGCTCAATGATTGCCTGGATTTTACTGTCTCCACCTGCGTTAATGTTTAACTCAGACTCTGCGTTCATCTCATTTAAGAAATCTTCCTCGCCCTCTAATGCCGGTTCATCCTCTAAGAATGTTACGCCATCGAAGGAAAGTTTTGTATCTGTACTGCTGGCTGCGACTGGAAGTCCATCCTCGTTGTATGAGAAACCGGATTTTTCTGTCATCCATTTTACGAATACCATAGCTGCTGCTTTTTCATCATCTGTTGCATTTGCATTGATACCATAAGAGTAATCAGCACCTGCGGATGCATACTGCTCACCATTTACAGTGATTGGGAATGGCATATAACCGATATCTGCGCCATTTTCGCCTGCTGCTTCCATCTGAGGATAAGCCCATGAGCCAAGTACCATACAACCGATCTCACCATTGTTGATCATACCTTTACAGCCCTCCCAGTCAGTTGTTGCAAAGTCATCTTCGATCAGTCCGTCTGCAACTGCATCATAGAGGATCTTGTAAACTGCATAAGCATGTGTATCATCGCCATAATTCTGGAATGGATCTTTTGTATGAACTAATTTCTGGTTCATATATGTATTGTCGCCTGTTGCATTATTTCCGATGTAAGCATCCCATGCTCCCATTGTCCAGCCTGCTGCATAGTTTGTATAAAGTGGGATGGCATCTGTATTATCTTTGATTTTCTGTAATGCACCGATAAATTCTTCCGGAGTCTTTGGAAGTTCTGTAACTCCTGCTTCTTCAAATACTTTTTTATTGTATACGATACCCTGTGTAGTTGCTGTAGAAGGAACACCGTAAACCTGTCCGCCATACTCCCATGTAGTTGCATAATTGATCTGGGTCTTCATGGTATCAAGATCACCATATGAAATAAAGTAATTGCTTAAGTCTGCCTTATCAACCGCCGGGATCATCATGACTGTCTCATAGTCACCGGACTGTAAATGCATCAGAGCATCATCTGCATAGTTGGTATCGGTTGTAAGTTCAACTGTAATATTTGGATACATTTCATTGAATGCTGCTAAATACTCTTTCCATGTTGTTCCGTTATAATCGTCAGATTCAAGATCTGTTCTGTGGTTGAATAATGAAATTGTTGCTGTCAGATCTGTATAATCCTCACCAAGTTTGATATCTGCATAGGATAAAGATCCGTCTGCGGATGTAGAAGCATCACCACTCTCAGTTGCTGCTACATCATTTGATGCATCTGTGCTGTTATCTGCTGCTGCACTGTTGTTGTCTGTTGTTCCCCCATTGCCTCCTGTGTTGTTTGAGCCACCGCATGCTGCCATGCTCATGGTCATTGCTGCTACTAAAGTAACGGCTAAAACTTTTCTTAATTTCATAGAATTTTCCTCCTTATGATGTTTGTTACTTGTTGTGTAACTTAA
>OHTM01000486.1_pt1 | contig 19119 bp, 17 predicted proteins | sample 1578951 | NCBI WGS metagenome assembly OHTM01 (sample SAMEA3879605, study PRJEB24766) | human gut metagenome | biome: human-associated habitat; feature: feces | place: USA | collected 1985/1987
TGCTGATTTGTGTACCGCTGATCCCGATTTCTATCGTGGTGGTACAGAAGATTGCAAAGAAATTACTGAATAAGTATTGGAGCATCTATACTGGACTGGGAGATTCGTTCCTTGAGAATTTACAGGGACTTACCACATTGAAGATTTATCAGGCAGACCAGCAGAAAGCAGACGAGATGGATGTGGAATCCCAGAACTTTCGTAAGATTACGATGAAGGTGCTGACCATGCAGCTCAATTCAACCAGCGTGATGGATATTGTGGCGTATGGTGGAGCTGCGATCGGTATGGCGGTTGCGGTATCTGAATTCTTAAAAGGAAATATCAGTGTAGCAGGAACGTTATGTATCGTTCTGCTTGCCAGCGAGTTTTTCCTGCCGCTCAGACTGCTTGGTTCATTCTTCCATATCGCAATGAATGGTATGGCAGCGAGTGATAAGATTTTCAAAATTTTAGATTTGCCGGAACCACAGGCTGGAGAAAAAACACTGCCGGATGGAGCGTTAGATGTTACATTAAAAGATGTGCACTTTTCTTATGAAGAGGACAGAGAGATTTTAAAAGGAATAGGCTTAAATCTTCCGGCAGGAAGTTTTGTATCACTGGTTGGTGAATCCGGATGTGGTAAGAGTACGATTGCCGGAATCCTTGCAGCAAAGAACCGGGGATATAACGGAGAAATCATCATCGGTGGCGTACCGCTTAATGAAGTGAATGAAACCAATCTGATGCAGAGGGTTGTTCTGGTTCGCCATAACAGCTACCTGTTCAAAGGTACAGTAGAAGAAAATCTGAAGATGGCAAAACCGGACGCAACGAAAGAAGAGATGGAAGCTGTCCTTCAGAAAGTGAATCTCTTAGGGTTCTTACAAACACAGGATGGCTTGCAGACACAGTTGTTGGAAAAAGCAAGCAACCTGTCCGGCGGTCAGTGTCAGAGACTGGTAATTGCCAGAGCATTGCTTCGGACAGACAGTGCGGTTTATATTTTTGATGAAGCTGCATCCTATATCGATGTAGAAAGTGAAGAACTAATCATGAATGTGATTCACGAACTGGCAAAGACAAAGACGGTACTTCTGATCTCCCACAGACTGGCAAATGTCGTGAAGTCTGACAAGATCTATTTCTTAAAAGACGGAGAAATCAAAGAAAGCGGAAAGCATGACGAACTGATGAGCCAGAATGGTGCGTACAGACATCTGTATGAAAGCCAGATGGCACTGGAAAACTATGGAAAAGGAGGAATGGCATAATGAGTGAAAATACGAATACAACAAAACGCAGAAGTGCCATCCAGATCATGGGAAGTCTGATTGGTCTGGTAAAACCCTTGCTCCATATCATGCTGGCAGCAATCATCCTTGGAACATTGGGTTATTTATGTGCAATCTTCCTGACGATACTGGCAGGACAGGTTATCATGCATGGTCTTCTGACAGGAGTAGCCGGAATGATTGTTCCGGTGGACAATATGTGGCGGGTATTTACTCCAGTAAAAACGATTATTACAGTCATGATCGTAATTGCAGTGCTTCGTGGAATCCTGCATTATGTGGAACAGTATTGTAATCATTTTATCGCATTTAAGTTGTTGGCAATCATCCGTCACAAAGTGTTTGCGGCACTGAGAAAGCTCTGCCCTGCAAAATTGGAAGGACGGGATAAGGGAAATCTGATCTCGATTATTACAACCGATATCGAATTACTGGAAGTGTTCTATGCACATACCATTTCTCCGATTGCGATTGCAACGCTGACCTCAATTATTATGGTGATTTTTATCGGAAGATATCACTGGCTGGCAGGAGTGATTGCTCTGGTAGCTTATCTGATTGTCGGTGTTGTCATCCCGATGTGGAATGGAAAACGTGGAAGCCAGAAGGGAATGGAATTTCGGACAAACTTCGGAGAACTGAACAGTTTTGTTCTGGATTCTTTACGTGGACTGGACGAGACCATCCAGTACGGACAGGGTGAAAAGAGAAAAGAGCAGATGTCTGAGCATTCCAAAAATCTTGCAGGAATGCAGGAGTCATTAAGCAAAATGGAAGGCTCACAGCGTTCATTTACGAACATGGTTATCCTGCTTGCATCTTTTGGAATGCTTGCACTGACGATCTGGCTGTACGACAAAGGTGCGATGGGATTCGAGGGAATCTTAACCTGCACCATCGCAATGATGGGTTCTTTCGGACCGGTAGTAGCATTATCAAGCCTTTCCAATAACCTGAACCAGACACTGGCAAGTGGTGAGCGTGTTCTTTCTCTTCTGGAAGAGACACCGCTTGTGGAAGAAATTCCGGGTGACGTGGAAACTTCCGGTGCAGAGAGCATGGAACATGAATTTACAGGAGCAGAGGCAGAGCATGTAACATTTGCTTATGATAATGAGGTTATTTTAGATAACTATTCACTGAAATTACAGCCGGGTAAAATCACAGGGATTCATGGTGCGAGCGGCTCCGGAAAATCTACGCTCTTAAAACTGCTGATGCGGTTCTGGGATGTGCAGGATGGAAGTGTATCGGTAGACGGTACAGATGTCCGCAAGATTCCGACCAAGCATTTGAGAGATATGGAAAGTTATGTCACACAGGAAACGCACCTGTTCCATGATTCGATTGCAAACAATATCGCAATCGCAAAGCCGGGAGCATCCAGAGAAGAGATTATGGAAGCTGCAAAGAAAGCGTCTATCCACGATTTCATAATGACACTTCCGAAAGGATATGATACAGAAGTCGGAGAACTGGGTGATACGCTGTCCGGTGGTGAAAAACAGAGAATCGGAATTGCAAGAGCATTTCTCCATGAATGCCCTCTGATCCTGCTCGATGAGCCTACATCGAACCTCGACTCTTTAAACGAGGGAATCATTTTAAAATCATTGAAAGAATCGGCCAAGAAGAAAACGGTTGTCCTGGTATCCCACAGAGTATCCACAATGAACGTGGCCGATGTAGTATATGAAATGGAGAACGGCAGAATTTCTTAATAAATTCTTAGAACTGATAGGGTATCTCCAGAAACTGCAAATCATGATGCATGCCGGATGGAACATACAATCAGCGAAGAATCTTTCCAGAAGATTCAGGAACTGGTGAAGAAGATAAAAAAGAAGATTCATCAAAGGAACAAATGGAAAAACAATGGCAATGCCATTAAGTCAGTTGTTCGAAGTTTTGTTCGATAGCTCAGTTGTTGTCAAATATCCGATATTTTGAACTCAAAAAGCCAAAAACAGGTATGCCAAAAAGACAGATGCTGTCCATCTGCCAAAAAGAAGGATATTCAGTTGCAGAACTTACCGATATCCAAAATGAATTGCGCTGATTCCACGGAGAGGCCGTTGAAACTGCCGGAACCTGTCTTTCACTGCGTGGACATATTTCATCATCAGCCGGATAATATCGATGTGCCTTCCAGAATCCCTGCGCATGAAGAACTTTCTGGCTGTTTTTAATGCTGAAGAAAAGTCAAGTTCATAGAGATACTTGTTGCTGCCATCCCGTTTCTTTTTCAGGTTTTCTTCTGCCGCTTCGTTTGCGATAAAAATGCCGAAATTGCATTGGAACAATTGGTGCCTGACACAATAAACTTGCAATAGGCTGCTTTTTTCTGTTGAGCAAGAAGTATCTTTTAATTCATATTTAGGTGGTTTGTCAATAGCAATAATATTTAATGCATAATCTGATTTAAGAGTGAATTTCAAATTTTAGATTTTCAATAATCATGGGATAAAAATAACAGGGAGGATTATAGTTTTCGGAATAAAGCCGATATATAATATTAGAAACAATAAATAATAAAGAACGGATTCAGAGAAGGAGGACAAAGGATATGTCAATGAATGTGAATACAACGGGTACTGTTTATGGAAGTTATCAGAATACCTACAAGGCAGGTACAGTAGATAAGAAAAAAGAAACAGCGAAAACAACAGAAAATGATAAGGTCAAGAAAAATGTGACAGAAAGTATAGCCGAAAAAAATCTAAGTAAAGAGGCACAAAAAATGCTTAAAGATATGCGTGGCTCAAGAACAGATATGGACTTTATGGTTGCAGATTTTGAAAATGGTGATAATGCTAAAGATATTTTAGCACAAAGTGATAAAGAGTTTACGGTTATTTTCTCAAAGGAAGAAATGGAGAAGATGGCATCCGATCCCAAATATTATGCTGAAAAGATGCATAGTATTGAAGGTGCTTTGCGTATGTCGGATGAAATCAATGCTCAGTTTGGATTTGAAAGAGCATTTGGTAAGACAAACGGAATAGAAAACAGTGCAGATACTGATACAAAAATAACAAAGTTTGGTATTTCTTTTAATAGTGATGGAACTACAACATTCTTTGCTCAATTAGAAAAAACATCAGCTAGTCAGAAAGAATATCTTGAAAAAATTCAGGAAAAGAAAGCTGCGGAGAAGAAAGAGGCGAAGAAAAAGGAACAATTAAAGCAAATTGAAGTAAAAAAAGCTACTGTTCAAGCAAATTCAAAAGATGAACTTTTGGATAAAATTAAAAATATTGAATGGAATTCTATCAAACCAGAGGATAATAAAATCGGTGGAAGATTTGATTTTTCAATTTAGTATATTTAGATGGGGATGATTACATAAAGTATGGAGATAGATTCATTATGAGAAAACGTTTTTTTTCTATTATTGTATGTGTTGTCATGCTTTTTACAATGAATGTCACAGCTTTTGCGGCAGAAACTCAGGAAAATTATTCGGAGACGGAGAAAACAATGACATTTGAAATAACTCCGACAGCATTAACTTCTGGATCATCACGACATTCTGTTGGAATGTTAAATTCCTTTTTTGGAACAAATGATACAGTGGCAACTTCCGCTCTTGGTTCTTTTACAATCAGCAGCACATCTGTTCCGTCAGGCTCCACAATCAGTAAAATAGTGGTTACATCCACAAAAAGTAGTGGAAGTAGTGGAAACATCGAATTATTTGTTGCTAAAGATGAGGATAATGGAGATGGCACATTTGACAGATATACAGACAGCAAAAGTTGGAATAGTTCTCTTACTTTTGCAGATTTTGGCAATTATAATTTAAGCCCTGTTGGAAATTATTATGTTCAATTTGAATCTACAAGGTATTCAACGGGAACTGTTGCAGCAGCAACATTAAAAAATATTTATGTCACAGTATACTATCATTAAAATTTTATAATCCCCATTCTAAACAAGCAAAGATGTTGTTATTCAGTTAGCAGCATCTTTGCTTTTAATTGTATAATTGATATGACTATTGAGTTAGAATGACATTGATAGCGATAGAAAGCTATATATTACAGAAGCAGACTTTGATAAAAAAGCATTTGAGAGATTATATAAATTGAATATTATATAATCAGAGGTATATAGAACATGCACAGAGACACTATATTTCAATATGAAACAATGGTGCCTGACACAATAAAAACGCATAGCCAAACTTCGCTCGGTATAACTGCCTGATTGTGTCGAAATTCGTATTTTATCAATTATATCTGATAAAACTGGATTTGCGGTATTGAAAATCAGTTATAGCCGTGGTACCATATAGACAGTTTCAGAAGGGAGGCTGGTCTACATGATTAAACGAGAAATTTATATGAGCCGTATCCGTCCTTTTATCGGAAATGAGCTGATAAAGGTTCTGACAGGGATTCGCCGTAGTGGAAAATCTGTCATGCTGAGCCTGATCCAAGAGGAACTTGCCCAAAACGGGGTCCAACCAGAACAGTTTATTTCCCTGAATTTTGAGAACATGAGCAATGCACACCTTTGTACGGCTGTTGCATTGCATGATGAAATCCTTCGCAGAACAAAAGAAATCAGCGGCAAGGTTTATCTGTTCTTCGACGAAATCCAAGAGGTGGCTGATTGGGAAAAATGTATCAACTCTTTCCGGGTGGAGCTGGATTGTGATATATACATTACCGGTTCCAACGCCAAGCTGCTTTCCGGTGAGCTTGCCACTTATCTTGCCGGACGGTATGTGGAGTTCGTGATTTACCCGTTTTCATTCAGAGAGTTTATGGAGCTGTATCACACCGTTTACGAAGGTGCAGACGAAAGACAATGCTTTACAAAATATCTGACGCTGGGAGGAATGCCCTATTTGAGCAACCTTCGCTACGACGATGCCGCCAGTCGTCAGTATTTGCGGGACTTGTTCAACTCCGTAGAGCTGAAAGATATTATCAAGCGAAACAATATCCGTGATGTGGATATGCTGGAGAGAATTATTGCTTATATAACTTCCAACATCGGCACTACCTTTTCTTCCACAGCCATTTCCAAGTATCTGAAAAGTGAAGGGCGCTCCGTTTCACCAGAAACGGTACTGAACTACATCAAAGCTTGCACGGACGCATTCCTGTTTTATCAGGTGAAGCGCCAAGACCTCCAGGGAAAGAAAATCCTGACCGTCAACGAGAAATACTATGTTGCAGATCATGGTGTCCGGGAAGCCGTGTACGGTGGCAACATGAAGGACATTAACCTTGTCCTTGAAAATGTTGTCTACATGGAGCTGCTGCGCCGTGGTTATTCTGTGACTGTTGGGAAAGTCTCTGACAAGGAGATTGACTTCGTATGTGAAGATCATGGGAAAAAGCTGTATGTTCAGGTTTCCTATCTACTTGCCTCGGAGGAAACCATCCAGCGTGAGTTTGGGGCGTTTGCCGGTGTTCGTGACAATTTCCCGAAATACGTTGTAACGATGGACGAACTGGATATGAGCCGAGATGGAATCAAACACCGCAATATTCGTGACTTCCTGCTGGCAGAGGAATGGAACTGAAATGTTCTTCTTTCACCAGAAGATATGCAGAAGTTCTTCCAATGCCGAGAATGAAAAAACAATGGTGCCTGACACAATAAATATTATGATATGTCTGTATTTAACCGCTGTATAGAAACCGGGAATGTTCTCTTAATACTGGAATGTTGGCAGGATGTCCACCCGGCGCTTGTCAGTATCCCAGTGAAATGGGAATACAGCTCGCCGTATGGACTTTTGTATGCTCTGAATCCGCCGGATGATGTTATGCAGTTTGAAAACAATGGTGCCTGACACAATAAATATTGTATAAATGTCAATGCTGTTGTGGTACATGTTGTATTCTGCGTAAATGGTATTCATGTTGTGTCTCCTTTAAACCAATAAAAATATAGAAGCATTTCAATCAGTTCACAATGTCACTTTTATTTTGTGTTATACTGTTTTATATAATTTTCTTGCCCTTGTTTTTGCCCTTATCAGAGTTCGTAAACACTGGTGGGACGATATAACGCAAGGGAAACAATAAGGGAAAGCTCACCTGCGATAAACTTTGTGTTTTCAAGGGATTGAGAGATATTTGATAATAAAATATAACAGTTATTAAATCCCTTGGAATATATGAAATCTCAATTCCAGTTTGACGAGGAGGTGCTTTACATGAATAAGAGTATATCAAGGATTATCGGTGTATATTTTCTTGTGACAGTAGTGCTGCTTATTGCTCCTAAAATGAAGAAGTGAGAAATTCCCGTTTATTGGGAAGTCACAGAGAACGAAAATCGATATTTATAGGAGGTAAAGCAGAATGAAATGTCCATATTGTGGTGAAGAAATGATAAGAGGATACCTAATGAGCTCACGAGACATTACTTTTGCAGTTGATAATCTGACAAAAGTTTTTCGCATTAAAAAATCGGACGATCTGGAATTAAGTAAAGGTTCAGAAGGAATCCCTCATTGTGAAGCTTATCGTTGCAATAGTTGCAAAAAGATTTTGATTGATTATGCGAATAGATAACTACTTCACCAAGCACATTTTTCAACCGGAATGTGTACCGCCCATGCAGAGCCAACACATTCCGGTCTGTTAAGGAACAAATCAGCCCTTACTACGATAGCAGACACCGAACCAACTATGCGCAAAAGACAAGTTTAACGAATAGTTCTATGGGAAGATAACTCTGTAACGCTTCTTAAAGCTTGTTTTGGCTGTTTTAGCAGATTTCCGCGGAATCCAGCAATATGGTGAATGGGCCGTCATTTAGCAGGGATACTTTCATATCAGCACCAAAGATTCCTTTTTCTACCTTGGGAATGTCTTCACGGCATTTACTTATAATATATTCATACAGCTCATTCGCCATATCCGGTTTACCTGCGTTGATAAAGGACGGACGATTTCCTTTTTTGCAATCTGCGTACAGTGTAAATTGTGATACCAGCAACAATTCACCGTTAACGGCATGCAGATCCAGATTGGTCTTACCCTGGGCATCTTCAAAGATCCGCAGACCAAGAAGCTTTTTAATCATTTTATCGGCAATTTCCCTGGTGTCTGTCTCAGCCACGCCGATCAGCACCAGGAAGCCTTTGCCGATGCTGCCGGTTACCTCACCGTCTACCTTTACCTCTGCATGCTGTACCCGCTGTATTACAAATCGCATCTGTCTACTTCTCTCCTACGTTTTTCTCTTCTTGATCTTTTTTATTCTGCTCGAAATCAACTTGATCTTTGATTTCATGATCCATTTGCAGCCTGGAATCCAGCTGATGGAATCCTTCCTCATCAATATTCTTCAGATAAGAGTACTTTACAGTCTCTACCGGCAGATCCTTTTTTCGAAGGAAGGTATTGACTACTGCCTTAATCGCCGCATAAATTACCGCAAAAATGGGCACACCGACGATCATGCCAAGGATTCCGAATAGCCCTCCGAATACCGTGATTGCAAAAATAACCCAAAATCCCGTAAGTCCTGTGGAATCACCAAGAATCTTGGGGCCTAAGAAATTCCCGTCAAACTGCTGTAATACCAGAATAAACAGTACAAAATAAACACAGTTTAGCGGATGCATCGGGTCGACCACCAGGATCAGAATAGCACTGGGAATCGCTCCAAGATAAGGACCAAAGAAAGGAATAATATTCGTTACACCTACGATTACACTGACCAGAGCTGCATAAGGAGTCTGAAGTAAGGTGGTTCCGATAAAGCAGAGACATCCGATAATAATGGAATCTACGATTTTACCGCCAATGAATCCGATAAAGGTATTGTGAGTAAAACGAAAACTTTTGATCAGTCGGTTGGCGGACTTCTGTTCAAAGAAAGCATATGCCATTTTCTTTGCCTGTCCGGCAAACTTTTCCTTACTTGCCAGAACATAAATAGAAATAACAAATCCTATAATGAAATCCCACAGACCTTTCAGAATATTTATCACACTTAAGGATACTGTCATGATCACCTGACTGGTCTTGGTCAATACTGTATCATTTAACCAATTCTCCAGCTCTACGGAATATTTATCAATCAGAAAAGTAATCTGACTGCCCAATTCCGGATTATCATCCATGATCTTACTGATCCATTTTGTAAAATTGCTGATATAGGTATCAAAATTAGATGCAATGTTTACAATACTGGGAACAATCTGAGAAAGCATCATGGCAACCAGACTGTAGATCAGGGCAATAAACAAAAATGCTGTGATCAGAATGCCGATTCCACGGACAATGGAATTGCGCTTCTTATTTTCCTTCACCTTCAGCTTCCGGCACAAAGGGAATAACAGCTTTGTCTCTATATAATTCAATACCGGAGTCAACAGATATGCCGTTACCAGACCATATAACACGGGCATAAGAATTCCTGTGATCGTATGGAATCCTGCTTTGATACTATTTCCATGGAATAACAGATAATAGAAACAGATACTGGCTGCAATGGTCAAAAATGCGGTCAGCCCCCAGCGAAAATACTTATTGTTTTTTAAGTCGTATTTCATTCAACTACACCTTTCTTCATAAAATCTTATCCCTTTTAATATACTATGGTTTTGCACTCACCACAAGAAGAAATCTGTCGTTTTTGTTGAAAAAGAATTCCCGGCAGTATAAAATAGATACCAGTAAAAGAATGGAGTTAACAATGACATTACAAAAAGTATTGAGCCGTGTCAGACAGGCTGTGGATGATTATCATATGATCGAAGAAGGTGACCGGATTGCAGTGGGGATCTCCGGCGGTAAGGACAGCCTTACTCTCCTGCTGGCTTTATATGAACTCAGCAAGTTTTATCCGAAGCATTTTACGCTTATTGCAGTAACAGTCGATCTTGGATTTCTCAATCTGAATCTGGATGAAATCCGTACTCTTTGTGCTGACAGAAACATCCCATATACCGTAGTGGATACTTCTATTGCCCAAATCGTGTTTGAAGATCGTAAGGAAGACAATCCCTGTTCCCTATGTGCCAAAATGCGAAAAGGTGCTCTGAACGATGCCATCAAGGCGGCTGGATGTAACAAGATTGCATACGCACACCATGAAGATGACGTGGTGGAGACTATGATGCTGTCCCTCTTCTATGAGGGTCGTCTGCATACATTCTCTCCGGTAACTCATCTGGATAAAACAGACTTGACCGTGATAAGACCTCTGATCTACATGAGGGAATCGGAAGTCATCGGCTTTGTGCACAAATATCAGATTCCTGTCGTAAAAAGTCCCTGTCCCGCCGACGGACATACCAGGCGGGAATATGTCAAAGAACTGCTTGGGAAGCTTAACAGAGAGAATCCAGGTGTCAAGGATCGTATATTTACGGCAATTCAAAAAGGAAATATGGAAGGATGGACCGATTACTTTGGCAGTCATTAAAGAAGAAAATTACCACGATGAACAAAATAAGAACAATATTCTGAAGCTTCGTAAGGTACTGGATACGCTTCCACCGTTCTGCAGGGATTTCTTTCGTGGAATCGAACCCTATACCTCCACCAGAACCAGGCTTGCCTATGCTTATGACATCCGACTCTTTTTTGAATTTCTCCATGAGACGAACCGCTATTGTAAAAAAAGAGAGATTACCGAGCTGCCTTTGTCCGTTCTGGATATGGTACAACGGACGGATATTGAAGAATATCTAGAATATATGAGCCTGTATCAGAAGGACGGAAAAGATATCACCAACGAGGAACGCGGCAAGGCAAGAAAACTTGCCGCTCTTCGGAGTTTCTATAATTACTATTTTCAGAGTGAACGCATAGAGAAAAATACCGCGGCACTGGTTCCCTTGCCGAAACGCCACGAAAAAGAGATCATCCGGTTAGAGCCCAACGAAGTGGCGATTCTGCTGGATCAGGTGGAGGACGGCACCAAGCTGACCAAAAAGGAACTGGAATATCATAAGAAAACCAAGCTCCGCGATGTGGCACTTCTGACACTTTTATTGGGAACCGGTATTCGTGTATCGGAATGTGTGGGACTGGATATTAACGATGTGGATTTCGATAACGGTGGCATCAAGATCCGGAGAAAAGGTGGGTATGAGGCAATCGTCTACTTCGGAGATGAAGTAGAAACCGCTCTGCTCGACTATCTGGAACAGCGGGAACATATCATCCCCGCGGAGGGACATGAAAATGCATTGTTTTTGTCCTTACAGAATCGTCGTATGGCAGTCCGTTCCGTAGAGAATCTGGTAAAAAAATACGCTTCCCGCGTTACCACTCTGAAGAAAATCACGCCCCACAAACTACGCAGTACATACGGTACCGAGCTATATAAAGAGACCGGCGATATCTATCTGGTAGCGGATGTCCTGGGACATAAGGATGTCAATACCACAAGAAAACACTACGCAGCGTTGGAAGAACAACGCCGTAAGCAGGCAGCTAATGCCTTTCACCTGCGGGAACACTCTGACAGACATTCGGAGCATCCGGACAACTAATTGCCGTGTGAAAAATAAGCTATCATGCTTATTTTTCACGCTAATTACTTCACAAAATCATAGGAATAATAGGGTACGATCAGTGTCTGTCCGGCTCTGATCGAGTCTTCTTCTGCCAGATGATTAATACTCTGTACTTCTGCAATATATTCTTTCTTATTCTTATATTCATCATAATCGATGTAATCATCGGACAGATCCCACAAGGTCTCTCCGTAGGCAACGGTTACCTGTGTATAATATTTGAACTTCAGCTGATCTTCCCCGGAGCTTGCCAGGGAACGAATTCCGTGATAGGACACTGCACAGAATGCAATCACACAGATGGTAGCAAGCATGGTAACTATTCTGCGCTGCATCTGACGTCTCCGTCTCAACTGTCTCTTATATATTCTTAACTCTCTGTCTGTCATATAGTATACACTCTTCTGTACTCTCATAACTCATTCACCTCATATAAGAAAACGTGTTCGGGAACATTTGTTCTTTATGTTTGTATTATATCGAACATGTATTCTGATGTCAAGCTCAAAATCGAACATATTTTTGGAATATATGTTTGCTTTTTGTTTTTTGCTATGCTATAATCGTTATATAAAACAACAAGAACCAGCATTTATCGGAGGTCATTTATGGGTTATGGAAAGATCACTGCCAAGCAGCAGGAAATATTAGATTATATCAAGGATGAAATTTTGAAGAGAGGTTATCCCCCTACCGTCCGTGAGATCTGTGAGACGGTGAATCTAAAGTCTACTTCTTCCGTGCATTCTCATTTAGAGACTCTGGAGAAGAACGGCTACATCCGCAGAGACCCGACCAAGCCCCGTGCTATTGAGATCTGTGATGACAATTTCCAGATGGTACGTACCGAGATGGTAAGCCTCCCTGTCATCGGCAATGTTGCTGCCGGACAGCCGATCCTCGCTGAGGAGAATATTCAGGACTACTTCCCCGTTCCCGCCGATGTAGTTCCCAAGGGAGAATCCTTCATTCTGAATGTTCGTGGAGAATCCATGATCAATGCCGGTATTTTTAACGGCGACCGTGTCTTCGTACATGCTCAGAACACAGCACATAACGGCGAGATTGTCGTAGCTTTGATTGATGATTCCGCTACGGTCAAGACATTCTACAAGGAGAAGGGACATATCCGTCTCCAGCCGGAGAACGACACCATGGATCCCATCATCGTCGATGACTGCCAGATCCTTGGCACTGTGTTCGGTGTATTCCGCTTTTACAGATAGCAAAACAGCCTGCAGCGTGATTTGCTGCAGGCTGTTTTTAACTATATTTTACATTTAGTTCTCTGGGAATCTTACTTTCATATAAGAAATGATCTCATCTACGCATCTCTCATATCCCAGCTTAGAGCTATCCAGACACAGATCGTAATTTCTTGCATCTGTCCATTCCCGTCCGGTATGATACTTATAGTACTCCGCACGGTGCTTATCCGTCTTATTAATAAAGCGCTCCAATTCCTTCGGGCTCATGCTATGCTTCTTTGCTGCGCCTTCCAGACAATATTCCTTCGGGGCATGAATAAATACGCTGAGGACATTGGGGTAATCCTTCAACACATAATCCGCACAACGACCGATAATGACGCAGGATTCCTCCTTTGCCAGGTCACGGATGATCTTCGCCTGATAGTTAAACAGGTTATCTGTAGATGTGAAATCATCGCTTTCCGGAGGGATCAGTTCTCCGTGATATTCTTTTCTGGCAATATGAAACAGACTGGTGTTTTTCACTTTTTCGTCCGCATTCACGAACAGAGCCTCATTGATTCCGCTGTCATCGCTGGCAAGCTTCATCAGTTCTTTGTCATAATAATGGACATTCAGCTTCTTTGCCAGCATCTCGCCGATGGTTCTTCCTCCGCTTCCATACTGTCTTGCAATGGTAATAACTACATTATTCATTCCAATCACCATACCTTTCTGTCTCTGCTGCTTCCACCCACAGCGACTTACATCAAGGGTTATTCACCCAGATATGCTTTCTTAATGGAATCATTATTCAGAAGGTCACTTGCTTTGCCTTCCAGAACGATCTTACCGGTCTCTAATACATACGCTCTGTCTGCGATGGACAATGCCTTCTTCGCATTCTGCTCTACTAACAGAACCGTAGTACCGCTCTTGCTTACCTCCTGGATAATATCAAAGATCTCATTTACGAAGATCGGAGACAGTCCCATAGACGGTTCATCCATTAAAATGATCTTGGGATGAGACATCAAGGCTCTGCCCATTGCCAGCATCTGCTGTTCGCCACCGCTCAGTGTTCCGGCAAGCTGGTTTTTTCGCTCCTCCAGACGCGGGAAGCTCTTGTATACACGTGCCAATGTCTCCTCGATCTCTTTTTTATCTTTTCTGGTATATGCACCCAGTTTTAAGTTTTCATATACGGACAACTCTGCAAATACACGACGTCCCTCCGGCACATGCGCCATTCCCATGGAAACGATCTTGTGTCCCGGGATCTTTGAGATATCACATCCCTCAAAAATAATCTCGCCCGCCGCAGGACTCAACATACCGGTGATCGTCTGCAGCGTTGTCGTCTTTCCGGCGCCGTTTGCACCGATCAGCGCAATGACTTCTCCCTCATTGACCTCAAAGGAGATTCCCTTGATTGCCTGGATCACGCCATAGTATACTTCCAGATTCTTTACTTCAAGCATTGCCATAACTTAAAACCTCCTTTCCTATTCACCTAAGTATGCCTTGATAACCTGTGGATCATTCAGGACTTCTGTCGTTTTACCCTCTGCTAAAACCTGTCCGAAGTTTAACACGGTAAGTTTCTCACAGATACCGGATACCAGTTTCATATCATGCTCGATCAGAAGCACTGTCATGTCAAACTCATCTCTCACAAAATGAATTGTCTCCATCAGCTCTTTTGTCTCGTTCGGGTTCATACCGGCAGCCGGCTCATCTAAGAGCAGAAGCTTTGGATTTGTCGCAAGTGCTCTCGCGATCTCAAGTTTTCTCTGTTTACCATAAGGAAGGTTGGATGCAAGAAAATCTGCTTCCTTCTCAAGGTCAAAGACTTTTAAAAGTTCCATTGCCTTCTCATTCATCTCTTTTTCTGCCTTATGGTACTTCGGCAGACGCAAAATTCCGGTCAGTGTGGAATAAGTGATCTGATTGTGCAGACCGATTTTTACATTATCAAGTACGGACTGGTCTTTAAACAGACGGATATTCTGGAATGTACGGGCAATCCCTGCTTTGTTGATATCGATCGTCTTTTTCCCTGTGATATCCACTCCATCTAACGTGATTGATCCGTCATTCGGTGTATATACACCGGTGAGCATATTAAATACGGTCGTTTTTCCGGCACCGTTTGGCCCGATCAGTCCGTATAACTGTCCTTTTTCAATCGAAATATGAAATCCGTCTACTGCACGCAGACCGCCAAAGGAGATACCAAGATTTTTTACTTCCAATAAACTCATGTTACTGTACTCCTTTCTTTGTGTTCTTTTTCAGTTTCGCTGCCATACGCTGTCTGAACTCAATACATTTCGGTGCCCAGTTAAAGAGCATCATTGCGATCAGTACGATGGAATAAATCAGCATACGATAATCGGAGAGTCCACGCAGTACCTCCGGCAGCAATGTCAGGATCACAGCCGCAATGATCGAACCGCGGAAGCTTCCCATACCGCCTAATACAACAAATACAAGGATCATGATCGACATGTTGTAACCAAAGTTTGCAGGTGTTGCTGTAACAGTAGACAGATTGTGCGCATATAAAACACCGCCTGCTCCCGCGATCGCTGCAGAGATCGTAAATGCCATCAATTTAAATTTTGTAATGTTAATACCAACCGATTCAGCTGCAATACGGTTATCACGGATCGCCATGATGGCACGTCCGCTTCTGGAATTTACCAGATGATATACAATGAAAAGACAGATCAGAATCATAATCACGCCGGCGGTAAAGCTGGATAAGTGCGGAATCTTTGCAATTCCTTTTGCACCATTGATCAGCCACTCTCCCTCATCGGAAAGTTTGATTGCATTTCCGTTTGAAATCGCAAAATGAAAACCATCGGTATCTTTTGCGATATAAAGTACGTTGATCACGTTTTTGATGATCTCACCAAATGCAAGCGTTACGATTGCAAGATAGTCACCTCTTAAGCGCAGTACCGGGATACCGATCAGGAATCCGAAAAATGCTGCTACAGCGGTTCCGATAATTAAAACGATGATAAACAGCAGAATCTGGTTTGGGATCACATTCTGTAAAAGTTTTGTTGCAAATGCACTTGAAAAAGCACCGACACACATAAATCCTGCATGTCCGATACTGAGTTCCCCTAAATAACCCACGCACAGATTTAATCCGATCGCAACAATGGAATAAGTGCACATCGGCACTAAAAGTCCCTGCATCAGGGAGGACAACACTCCTGCTGCAATCAGTATCTGGACGATAAGATAGGCCACAATTACCATCGCAAAGGTAATCAGATGGTCTAATGTACTTTTTTTCATTGATTTTACATTTAATTTTGACATATCATTACTCCAATCTGACCTTATACTTTTTCGTGGATCTGTTTTCCAAGAATACCGGTCGGTTTTACAAGCAGTACAATGATCAGTACTGCAAACACGATTGCATCTGACAACTGGGACGAAATATAAGCACGTCCTAAGATCTCAATGATACCAAGCAGGATACCACCAATCAGTGCTCCCGGAATAGAACCGATTCCTCCGAATACCGCTGCGGTAAATGCTTTGATACCAGGCATGGAACCTGTATAAGGAGTCAGTGTAGGATATGCGGAGCAGAACAGCACACCTGCGATTGCCGCAAGCCCGGAGCCAATTGCAAAGGTCAGTGAAATTGTTGCATTGACATTCACACCCATCAGCTGTGCTGCATCTTTATCCTCAGAAACAGCAAGCATAGCCTGTCCGGCTTTTGTTTTTTTGATAAAAATCATCAGACCAGCCATGATGATGACACAGGCAAGAACCGTCACGATCGTGGTTCCTGAGATTGTAAGACTTCCACCTGCAAGTTTTAAGGACGGCAGTGTTACAACATTTGTAAAGGACTTTGTGTCTGCACCGAATAATAACAGTGCGGCATTCTGTAAAAAGTAGCTGACACCGATCGCTGTAATCAATACGGCAAGCGGGGTAGCACGTCTGAGTGGTTTGTAAGCAATTTTTTCGATGACGATACCAAGAACCGTACAAACAATAACAGACAGAACAACTGCCACAAGTGGCGGCCATCCCTGACCGTTCATGGCAAGGAATACCACATAACAGCCGATCATGATAACATCTCCATGTGCAAAGTTTAACATCTTTGCGATACCGTATACCATGGTATATCCCAGTGCAATGATCGCATAGACGCTTCCAAGACTGATACCATTGATCAGGTAAGATAAGAAATTCATAACAATCCTCCATTCTTACTTTATAACGTTAATACATTGATTTTTTTATTATACCATTTGAAATACTTGTATACAATCTTTTTGTTTCAAAAAACGCCACAATGTGACGTTTAAAAATATTCTGTCATAAGTATAAAAGGGGCTGACTGCGACAGCTTCGTCTGCAAACAACCCCTTTCTTTCCTTATAAAATAACTATTTATTTTTTATTTCATTTACATTGCTGCGTAAGCACCATCTTTGATTTCTACAGCTTTCGGAGCTTTGTTCGGCTCACCGTCTTCTGTCCATGTGATCTCGTCACCTGTAACACCTTCAAGTGTGATCTCGGTCATGCCTTTTTCAAGTGCTGCACAGATATCTGCAACATCCATGTCTGCTTTTACATCTTCTTTTTCTGCTGCTGCTTTGACTGCGTATACTGCATCATAAGCATCTGCTGCGAACTGGTTTGGTGTGTCTTTGTAAGCATCTTTGTATGCTTTTACAAAGTTCTGGGTTTTCTCATCTGTAGAATCTGCTGCAAATGGTGTAAGAAGCATCAGCCCCTCTGCAAGAGATGTATCAAAGTTTTCTACACCAAGGATACCGTCCATACCGTCGCATCCGAAGAATTTAGTTTCAAATCCCATGCTGTCTGCCTGTGCAAGGATCAGAGAAGCTTCTGTATAATAAATCGGAAGGAATACTAATTCAGCACCACCGTCTTTTGCTTTCTGAAGCTGTACGGAGAAGTCTTTATTGTTATCAGCAGTGAATGCTTCGGAAGATACGATTTCAATACCCTGATTAGCTGCTTCTGCTGTGAAGTTCTGTGTGATACCTGATGAATATACATCAGAGCTATCGTAGATAATAGCTACTTTTGTAGCAAGTTTATGCTCTCCAATGTACTGAGCTGCTGCAGTACCCTGGTTCGGGTCAGAGAAGCATACACGGAATACGTTCGGATTAGCAACACACTCTGTTGCAGATCCGGATGGAGTAAGCTGGAACATATTGTCTGCTGCTGTTTCATTTGCTACAGCTACACAAGGTGTGGAAGTAACTGTACCAACCAGGATGTTCATTCCCCAGTCTTTTAATGCGTTGTAAGCGTTCAGGGTTTTCTCAGCATCGTTTTCATCATCTTCAAATTTGAACTCTACCTGATATCCGTTGATTCCGCCGTCTTCGTTTACTTCATTGATTGCAAGCTCTGTTGCATTCTTTACAGCCTGTCCATAAATTGCTGCTGCTCCGGTTACAGGTCCGATTCCACCGATCTTAAATGTAGCATCGTCTGCAAATACAGATACAGGTGCAACTGTTGACATTACCATTGCTGCTGCCGCAGTAACACTGATGATTTTTTTCAGGTTTTTCATAATAAAATCCTCCTTATATTTTGTCAGTCCTTTCGTCCCTCTTACGGCTCATAAGATTAGCTTCCGTTACCATTCATTCCACCCGGTATATCATTTTCACCAGATTCCGCAGGTTCATTTATTATGTAGAGGAACTGAAAAGTAACAAAAAGCCAACTGGGTTCCCAGCCGGCTTTGGCTTCCACTGACACTTTAATATGTTGCTGTTTTAAATTATATCACCATATATTTGACCATGCAAGAAAAACTTTATGGAAATTTAAGATTTTTCCGTCTTTCATGGACACTTGACCGTACCGCGCACGCAATTTTATCCCATTCATCGAAAAATGCATTAAAAAAGGTACACACAGAAACCGTAACAATTTCTATGTGTACCTCAAAATTCTGATTTAATTTATCAAATCTTATGTCTCTCTAAAACCGACAATTATGCAATTGCTTTTTTAGCGATCTCAGCAAGTGCTGTAAATCCTTCTGCATCGTTTACTGCAAGTTCAGCAAGCATCTTTCTGTTGATGTCGATGTTTGCAACTT
>OHTM01000496.1_pt1 | contig 18861 bp, 17 predicted proteins | sample 1578951 | NCBI WGS metagenome assembly OHTM01 (sample SAMEA3879605, study PRJEB24766) | human gut metagenome | biome: human-associated habitat; feature: feces | place: USA | collected 1985/1987
AGGCGCACCTACCACCCCGGCTTTCAGCCACCCCTCCTTCCCGGAAGGAGGGGAATGGAGTTACCACCGACTTGTTAAATGCACATTATAATTATATCTAAAGAAAAACCTTCTTTTTTCTAACGTTCTTTTTCTATCTCCTATTATCAATCCTCTATTATCTTATTTTCTCCTACTATCTTATCTTCCTCTATTATCAATCTCTTACTATCTCATCTTCCCCTATTATCAATCTCCTACTATCTTATCTTCCTCTATTATCAATCTCTTACTGTCTCATCTTCCCCTATTATCAATCTCCTACTATCTTATCTTCCTATTTCCCGTACATTTTTTCGTAATAGCCTTGATAATCTCCGCTAGTTACTTCTTCCACCCACGGCTGGTTATTCAAGTACCATTCGATAGTCTTCACAATGCCGACTTCGAATTTCGTTTCGGGATACCAACCTAAGGCATTGGTAATTTTGGTCGGGTCGATTGCGTAACGCTGGTCGTGTCCGAGGCGGTCTTTGACAAAAGTAATCAAATCCTCGTTAATCCAGTCGATTGAGATTTCTCCGTTTTCACCTTTCACTTTCTTTTTAAGCATTTGGCGATATTCGGGATGTTCCGTCATCAAGCGGTGAATGGTCGAGATAGTCAGTTTCACAATTTCGAGGTTTGTCTTTTCGTTGTGTCCACCTACGTTGTAGACCTCTCCCTCTTTGCCTTCGCGCACAACGAGGTCAATCGCCTTGCAATGATCTTCCACATACAACCAGTCACGCACGTTACTTCCGTCGCCGTAGACAGGCAGATGTTTACCTTCAAGGATATTCTTGATAATCAATGGAATCAGTTTTTCCGGGAAATGATACGGGCCGTAGTTATTTGAGCAACGGGTAATCGTAACCGGCATTTTATAAGTGTCGTGATAGGCCATAACGACCATATCCGCGCTAGTCTTGGAAGCGCTGTACGGGCTATGCGGACAAAGCGGCGTAGCCTCCGTGAAAAACCCTTCAGCACCTAGAGAGCCATACACTTCGTCGGTAGAAACCTGATGATAACGCACACCTTTCCTCCAAGTCGGGTAGCCCTGTTCGTCCTTGCCCATTACCCACGCGCGGCGTGCACAGTCCAACAAGTTCTGCGTGCCGAGAATATTAGTAATCAAGAACAACTGCGGGTTTTCAATGCTACGGTCCACATGGCTTTCGGCAGCGAAATTCACCACGTAATCGAAGCGATACTCAGCAAACAGACCGTCTACTACTTCGCGGCTGCAAATATCTCCCTTGATAAAAAAGCAGCGTTCATTGTCGATATCCTTGGCAATGGTTCCCAAATTTCCTGCATACGTCAAAGCATCCAGAATCACGACCTTCACGTCGCTATGTTTTGCCAGAATATACTTAATGTAGTTTGCGCCGATAAATCCTGCGGCACCGGTCACCAGATAAGTTTTCATATATTTCTTATTATGTTGATTTTAGGATTGTTTTGCCAGTTCAATAAGGTATTTGCCGTATTCCGTCTTTTCGAGTTGCCGGCCGAGCAGAAGCAGCTGTTCCGTCGGAATCCAGCCCTGACGCCATGCGATTTCTTCGATGCAACTGACATAAAAACCTTGACGGTTCTGAATGGTGGCAACAAAGTTGGAGGCTTCCAGCAAACTGTCACAGTTACCGGTATCGAGCCATGCAAATCCACGTCCGAAAAGTTCCACTTTCAGCGTGTCTTCTTCCAGATAGAGGCGGTTTAAGTCCGTTATTTCATATTCTCCACGGGCGGAAGGACGGAGGGCGGCAGCCTTTTCCGTCACGGTAGCGTCATAGAAATACAATCCGGGAACGGCATAATTGCTTTTCGGAACGGCAGGTTTCTCTTCCAGGGAAACGACTTTGCCCGTCTCGTCAAATTCCACCACACCGTAAGCGCGGGGATCTTTCACGTAATAACCGAATATGCAAGCTCCTTTCTCCACACTGGCAGCACGGCGGAGCATGGCGGAAAATCCCTGGCCGTAGAACATATTATCGCCCAAAATCAGACATCCCGGTTCACCGTTCAGGAAATCGGCTCCCAATACGAAAGCCTGTGCCAGACCGTTGGGTTGCTCCTGCACCTGATAAGAGAAGGACATTCCCAGTTCTTCACCTGTTCCCAGCAGATCGCGGAACATCGGCAAGTCACGTGGAGTAGAGATAACCAATACTTCGCGTATTCCCGCCAACATCAGTGTAGACAACGGATAATAAATCATCGGCTTGTCGTACACAGGCATGATCTGTTTAGAAATCGCCTTAGATAGCGGATAGAGGCGGGTAGCACTTCCACCGGCCAGAATAATTCCTTTCATGTTCGTCTTTGTTATTCATTCACTGGCTGCAAAGGTCGGAAAGAAATCCGAAATGACAAAAATAATGCGAAGTTATTTATCCGCCAGCTCGATAACTTCCAAATCCTTGAACGCTCCTTCGTCAATGACAAACCGCACCAATGTACGTACTTTATGAAATCCGGACATTCCCGCCGCTCCCGGGTTGATGTGCAGCATATCCAACGTTTTGTCATATTTCACCTTTAATATATGAGAGTGCCCGCTGATAAAGAGTTTCGGCGGCCGCGTCATCAGGCTTCCGACAATGGAAGGATCGTACTTTCCCGGATAGCCTCCGATGTGTTTTATGAGTACTTCCGCACCGTCCACCGTAAAACGGTTCACCTGCGGAAACAACTTCCGGATTTCCTGCCCATCAATATTCCCGTAGACTGCCCGTAACGGCCGGAAAGCCGCCAATTTTTCCGCTACCTCCAACGAACCGATATCGCCCGCGTGCCAGATTTCATCGCACGGTTCAAAATATTCCAGGTATTTCTCGTCCCAGTAAGCGTGAGTATCTGATAATAATCCTATTCTTGTCATAATTTTCTTTGTTTAATCCCGCAAAGATACTATATTTGGAAAAATCTTAAAGTACATGGAAAGCAAATATAATTATTTCAAGCGAGATATCAGTTGGCTCTCATTCAATTACCGCGTATTGTTGGAGGCAACGGATGAACATTTGCCGCTCTACGAGCGGATTAACTTCATCTCAATCTACTCTTCCAATCTGGAGGAGTTTTACAAAATCCGGGTGGCCGACCATAAAGCAGTGGCTTCCGGAGCAACGGAAAGCGATGAAGAAACCGTACAATCTGCCCGTGAACTGGTAGAGGAAATCAACCGGGAAGTCACCCGGCAGCTGGACGACCGTGTGCACATCTACGAACAGAAAATACTCCCCGCCCTACGTAGAAACCATATCATTTTCTATCAGGACAGACACGTGGAGCCGTTCCACCAACAATTTATCAAAGATTTTTTCCGGGAAGAAATCTTCCCTTACCTGCAACCCGTACCGGTATCGAAGGACAAAATCGTCTCTTTCCTCCGGGACAACCGCCTCTATCTGGCCATACGAGTTTATCCGAAAAAAGAGAATGAGACAGAGCAACGGCAGCAGCCGTATTACTTCGTCATGAAACAGCCTTATGCCAAAGTGCCCCGTTTCATCGAACTTCCCGCACATGAGAAAGACCATTATCTGATGTTCACCGAAGACATCATCAAGGCGAACTTAAACCTGATCTTCCCCGGCTACGACGTCGACTCCAGCTACTGCATCAAGATCTCCCGCGACGCTGACATCCTGATTGACGACACCGCCAGCAGCGCCGACCTTGTAGCCCAACTGAAGAAAAAAGTAAAGAAACGCAAGATCGGCGACGTCTGCCGCTTCGTCTACGACCGTGCCATGCCGCAAGACTTCCTCGATTTTCTGGTGGACGCCTTCCGCATCCAGCGTGACGAGCTTGTCCCCGGCGACAAGCATCTGAATCTGGAAGACCTGCGTCACCTCCCCAACCCGAACAAGTCGCTCCACAGCCTTGAGAAGCCAAAGCCGATGAAGCTAACCGTCCTCGACGAGAAAGAATCCATTTTCAACTACGTCGCCCGGAAGGACCTGCTCTTATATTATCCGTATCATTCCTTCGAACACTTCATCCATTTCCTTTATGAAGCCGTTCATAACCCGGAAACGCGGGAAATCATGGTCACACAATACCGTGTGGCAGAAAACTCCGCCGTTATCAACACCCTGATAGCCGCCGCCCAAAACGGCAAGAAAGTAACCGTATTCGTTGAGCTGAAAGCCCGCTTCGATGAAGAGAACAACCTTGCCACCGCCGAAATGATGCAAGCCGCCGGCATAAAGATAATATATAGTATCCCGGGACTGAAAGTGCATGCCAAGGTAGCCCTCGTCCGCCGTCGCGGACAGAACGGCGAGAAGCTCCCCAGCTACGCTTATATCAGCACCGGCAATTTCAACGAGAAGACTGCCACCCTCTACGCCGACTGCGGCCTGTTCACCTGCCGCAAGGAAATCGTGAACGACCTATACAACCTCTTCCGCACCCTGCAAGGTAAAGAAGACCCCAAATTCACGACTCTCCTTGTCGCCCGTTTCAACCTCATCCCCGAACTGAACCGCCTCATCGACCGTGAAATAGAACTTGCCGACCAAGGCAAGGGTGGACGTATCATCCTCAAGATGAACGCCCTCCAAGACCCTGCAATGATTAACCGCCTCTATAACGCCTCCGAACACGGCGTTCAGATCGACCTCATCGTCCGTGGCATCTGCTGTCTCATCCCCGGGCAGTCATACAGTCGTAACATCCGTGTCACCCGTATTGTCGACAGTTTTCTGGAACACGCCCGCATCTGGTACTTCGGCAACAACCACCACCCGAAAGTATTCATGGGTTCCCCCGACTGGATGCGCCGCAACCTCTACCGGCGTATCGAAGCGGTCACCCCGATACTCGACCCCGACCTACGTGCCAGCCTGATAGAAATGCTGAACATCCAACTGGCCGACAACCAAAAAGCCTGCTGGGTAGACGCCCAACTGCAAAACGTATTCAAGAAAAGAACGCCCGGTACCCCAAGCGTCCGCGCACAATATAATTTTTACGAGCAACTAAAAAACAGCCTGCTCCCACATAATCCCACATAACCCTATATAACTCTATATAACTCTATATAACCCTATATAACCCTATATAACTATAACACATATAACGCCCCATGCCGCACCCACCCGCATGGTTTCCCCGGACTACTTTTTTATCCGTCAAGCGAGCTTCCGTAACGGAGCGGATTTTTCTTCAAGTTTGGTGGTAATTTAGCCAGTCGGTGGTATCTCCATTCCCCTCCTTCGGGAAGGAGGGGTGGCTGAAAGCCGGGGTGGTAGGTGGATACACAATGCTGATAATAACTGACTTACGCATTCACCTACCACCTCCCCCTACGGGTACTCCTCCTTCCCGAAGGAGGAGAATGGAGATACCACCGACTATAAACTGTCAAGTCATTATTTTACTAATTCACCTTATAACCAAATTTTTGTTTGTTTCTTTGTTTCTCTGTCTCTTTCTTTTGTTTCAAGACAAAAGAAAGAAAGTTGTAACACAAATGTAACAAGTATGACATCCCCCTGCAACCTCAAACTCCGTCCTTTGCAGGCGGAAATAACATACACACATTTATGGAGACAATTTATTTATGCATTATCATTTTCCTCTTCGTGCTAGCCATATTCGACCTGATCGTCGGTGTGAGTAACGATGCGGTTAACTTCCTCAATTCGGCGGTAGGTGCCAAGGCGGCCTCCTTCAAGACCATCCTGTTTATTGCAGGCATCGGCATATTCATCGGAGCATCGCTCTCTAACGGCATGATGGACATTGCCCGGCACGGCATCTACCAACCCGAGCACTTCTACTTTGCAGAAATCATGTGTATCCTGCTTGCCGTCATGCTCACCGACGTTGTCCTGCTGGACGTATTCAATTCAATGGGAATGCCTACCTCCACCACCGTATCCCTCGTCTTCGAGCTGCTGGGAGGAACCTTCGCCCTCTCCCTCATCAAAGTCCGTAACAGCGACACCCTCGGGTTGGGCGACCTGATAAACACCGACAAAGCCCTTTCCGTCATCATGGCGATATTCGTATCCGTGGCAATCGCCTTCTTTTTCGGTATGCTCGTCCAATGGCTGGCCCGTGTCATCTTCACGTTCAACTACACGAAAAAGATGAAATACAGCATTGCACTGTTCGGAGGCGTGGCCGCCACCTCCATAATCTATTTCATGCTCATCAAAGGACTGAAAGACAGTTCCTTCATGACCCCCGAAAACAAGCAATGGATACAGGACAACACTTGGATGCTTATCAGTGTGTTCTTCGTATTCTTCACCATACTAATGCAGATCCTTCACTGGCTGAAAATCAATGTCTTCAAAGTAGTAGTACTCATGGGTACTTTCGCCCTCGCCCTCGCCTTTGCCGGCAATGACCTTGTGAACTTCATCGGCGTTCCCCTCGCAGGCTTCTCGTCCTTCATGGATTTCACGGCCAACGGCAACGGCAATCCGGACGGATTTCTGATGACCTCACTGCTCGGCCCCGCCAAAACTCCGTGGTACTTCCTCATCGGCGCCGGCGCTATCATGGTCTACGCACTTTGCACCTCCAAGAAGGCACACGCGGTAATCAAAACTTCCGTCGACCTCTCCCGTCAGGACGAAGGCGAAGAAACCTTCGGAAGCACCCCGATAGCCCGTACAATCGTCCGTTTCAGCATGACACTTGCCAACGGCATCTCACGCATCACCCCGGACAGCACCAAGAAATGGCTGGACACCCGCTTCCGAAAAGACGAAGCGATCATCGCCGACGGAGGTGCTTTCGACCTCGTCCGCGCCTCCGTGAACCTTGTCCTTGCCGGCCTGCTCATCGCACTGGGAACTTCGCTGAAACTCCCGCTGTCCACCACTTACGTCACTTTCATGGTAGCCATGGGTACTTCGCTCGCCGACCGTGCCTGGGGACGTGACTCAGCCGTTTACCGTATCACAGGCGTACTGAGCGTCATCGGCGGTTGGTTTATCACTGCCGGAGCTGCCTTCACGATCTGTTTCTTCGTCGCCCTCGTGCTGCATTTCGGTGGAAATATTTCAATCATTGCCCTCATCGCTCTGGCAGCATTCATCCTGATACGCAGCCAGGTGATGTATAAGAAACGCAAAGCAAAAGAACAAGGCAACGAAACTCTCAAACAACTGATGCAAACATCGGACAGCGAAGAAGCGCTGCAACTGATGCGCAAACATACCCGCGAAGAGCTTTGCAAAGTTCTCGAATACGCAGAGACGAACTTCGAGTTGACCGTCACCTCGTTTATCCACGAAAACTTGCGGGGACTGCGCCGTGCCATGGGTTCCACAAAGTTCGAGAAACAACTTGTCAAGCAGATGAAGCGCACGGGAACGGTAGCCATGTGCCGCCTCGACAATAACACCGTGCTCGAAAAAGGGCTGTACTACTATCAGGGCAACGACTTTGCCAGCGAACTGGTGTATAGCATTTCCCGCCTTTGCGAACCCTGTCTGGAGCATATCGACAATAACTTCAACCCGCTGGACGCTATCCAAAAAGGAGAATTCAGCGATGTGTCCGAGGACATTACTTACCTGATTCAGCAATGCCGCAAGAAAATGGAGAATAATGAGTACAACGATATGGAAGAAGAAGTCCGCCGTGCCAACGACCTCAACGGACAGCTTTCGTTGCTGAAACGCAAGGAGTTGCAGCGCATCCAAAGTCAGGCGGGCAGTATCCGGGTCAGCATGGTTTATCTGACAATGGTTCAGGAGGCACAGAACGTGGTGACTTATACAATCAACCTGATGAAAGTAAGCCGGAAATTCCAAGTGGAAACGGAAATGCCGTAAAAGTCAGACGGAAATGTTACAGAAGTCTCAGACAGAGATGTTACGATGAAATATATAAAAACACACAAAAGAGGGTTTATTCAAAGTGCAGAATTACTAAGTCATTTTTAGGTTGGGGAACCATAGATGTACAATGAGAGATAAACCCAAAAACAGGCAGAGGGTGACTAAACAGTCGGAAGTTTTCAGATACTCTTGACTTTTAGTCACCCTCTTTTTTTGTCCGTTCCACCTGCCCGCTTTCGCTTGGTGGAACTACGTGCGGGTGGCACGTTTTCGTTTTACGTCATACTTTTCTTTCTTTTTTCCTGCCGGTCTCTCTTTTTTTCTGCCGGCTGCTAGTCCTTCTCCGTCTTTCCGTTTCTCCGGCGACGGAAGCGCAGAAGCGCTTCGAGAATATCAAGCAGTTTTTCAAGAAATAGTTTCATCTTTTTCTTTTTTTAAGGTTAATAATTCGTTTAGACAGACGGGTCCGGCGTTACGCCACCGCCACCGGGTGTGTTTCCGCCACCGGGTTTGTCATCGCCGCCCGGATTTTCCGTATCACCGTCGGCAATCAGACCGGCTGCTACGTCTTTGACGTGTACAAATTCCACTCCGGCAGTCAGTGCGCGGGTCGTGTTTCCGGCAGACCGGGTGTACTCCGGCGTGAACTGACAGCGCAGCGAAACGATTTGCGAGCTGCTGACTTTGCTTTCCTGTTCCACGCCTTTTCCGCAGGCTTTGGCAACCATAGTGAATGTTCCCAATCCTTCGAGACGCACTGTGCGGCTATTGAGCAACTGTTCGCGCATCACGGACATCAGATTCCGAATCACGTTGTGCACGTCGCCCGCCGTCAACGAAGCCTTTTCGGCAATCAATTCCGCCATTTTCTGCGTGTTGACCGTTCTCCCGATTTTCACCAGGCGGGGATAAAAGAGTTTCTGTCCTTCTTTGTTGGCAAGCGTTGCCTGGTAAGGTTTGTAAATTAATGGCATACTACTGTTTTCCTTTCTTTTTAATGATTAATGGATCAATTGTCTCTGTAACCGATTACGCCGACAAAAGTAAACGGGCCAGAGAAAGGCGGGAGACACGATGTGACAAGTCGTGACGGGAGAGAGCAAGTTCAAACCGTTTCGCACAAATGCTGCCTGTAAGCACTTCTGTACAAAGAAGTACCAGACAACAAAAAATCACGTACCTTTATAACCGAAACGAACAATCCAATAAAAAAAGCAGTAACAATGAAAACAACTACCACAGAAACTTCAATTCCGGAAGAGAAAACAACCTCCGCCCGCATACAAGCATACAGTAAAAGTCAACTGGCCGCCCTCTACCTGCCCCACATCCAGCCTGCCTCTGCCCGCCGGACGCTCCGCAGCTGGATTGCCAAAAACACGGAACTGCAAGCGGCACTCGCCCGTTCGGGATATACCGGAAAAGCAATCCTGTTGACTCCTGCACAAGTCGGGCTGTTCTTTCGATTTTTGGGAGAGCCTTAGAAAGCTCTCCGGTACCGGACGAACCCACATCGAGATTGATATACTCATATTCGGGACACATAAGGCAACGTGAACCAGAAAGTGCTGCCCTCTCCCACGCGGGAGTCAACACCTATCTTACCGCCCATTTTTTCGACAATTGTCCGGCAAATGGACAACCCCAGTCCCGTGCCCTGCACGAAGCTGTTGAGCTTGACGAAACGCCCGAAGACATCTTCGAGCCGGGACTCCGGGATTCCGCAGCCGGTATCCGTGACATAAAAATACAGAAATCCGTCCGTCTGCGGATAATACCCAAATTCGATACTGCCGGACGATGTAAACTTTACCGAATTGTTCAGCAGATTAATGACTACCTGGGAGAGCCGGCTCCTGTCCGTCTGCATACGGCATTCCGGCATTTGGCAGTGATAGCGGATAAGTACACCGTCGTCCTTTTTTTTCCAACGGAACGTATCTTCAAGGCTAAGGAACAATTCGTGTACATCGACATCTGTGTAAACAAATTCCAAAGTCCCCGCTTCTATCTTGGACAGGTCGAGCACATCGCTGATAAGTTGCAGCAGCAGGCAGTTATTGTTCTCTATGATTGATTTATACTCCCGCCTTTCCTCGCGCGTTGCACCGTCCGCCTCCACCAGCAGGCCGGAGAAGCCGACAATCGCATTCAGCGGGGTACGGATTTCATGACTGATATTAGCGAGGAAAGCGGACTTCAGCCGATTGGCCTCCTCGGCCCTCTGTTTAGCATGAATCAGGTCTTCTTCCATTTTCTTGCGTTGGGTGACAGTCATCGAAGAACCGACAAGGCTGACGGCTTTGCCCGCCTCGTCGCGCTCGTCCACCGCCGCACGCACTTCCACCCACTCGTATGCGGCCGTATCTCCCTGCACGTGGGCAATCCGGTATTCCTCCTTCACTTTGTCCGCCTTGCCGCTAATCAGATTCTCGCAGGCAGCCTGCACACGTTGGCGGTCCGGCCCGTAGATTCTCCCGAAATAGGCAGATGCGGGAATCAGCAGTTGTCCGCCTTCGGGCACCGCCTCCTCCTTCATGATATAAAGATGCCGGTCGACGTCGCAAATGAACATTCCCGTTTTCAAATCCCACTTCCACGGCGTCATATCCGCCGCGTCCAGGGCAGCGGACAACTTGTGATTGGTGGACTTCAACATCCGCTGCGTCAACGACAGCTCCGTGTTATCTACACAGAACACGTCAACACACCCTTCCGTTTTCGAACGCGTGGCGATGACGGTGAAATAAGATTTCGTCTTTCGGTGGTAATACTGAAAAGTCAGCTCCCGCGCATCGTTCAGCGCATTGTAGCGGGCAAGCAATTCGGGTGTATACGTCTGATTCAGTTCGCTGTATTTCTTACCCAATATTTTGTCCCGGGGCAGAATATACCTCTCGAAAGTGGGATTGACCTCCTCATAGACGAAATCGACAATCCTGCCGTCCGCGTCGTACACCAGCCGCTCACGGGCGTACATGATAGGCATATTCTCCACCAGACTGCTGTAATAACGCATAATATCCAGCCGTTTGCTGCGCTCGGCAAGCGTCCTGCGCAACCATATCACGTACATGACCGTCATTAACGCGAACAAGACAAGCAGAAGCATATAGTATCCACCGCTTTCAGAGAGATGTCCTGACAATGAAGAAAAAGAAGAAGAAGAAACTTGCTGCATCCGGGCACAGCAGTCTGTCCGCAACACGCCTGGCAGAAGACCTGCAAGCAGTAGCATTTGTCGTAATCCGGGTCGTACTTTCATATAATGATGTTTTGAATGTATGCGAAACGCATCACCGTCCCCCTTCCTCCCAATTCAGCAAGACTTCACTCGATATTCCTCTACAAACAAATAAGTACTGTGAGAACTTGGTAATCCCGGGTAAACATTCATTCACAATAAATCACCGGACAGATTCTCATTTTTAACCAAAAACAATATTCCCAACCCGGATAGAACGGCTGTTCATCTCCGGGCCGGGAATATCTTCATTTCACAATGTACGGATTTGCGAACGAGCAAACCGGTAGAAACAATCTCGCAAAAGGGAATCTTCTTTCCTATTGAAAAACTCATCATCCGTTTCCCTGCCAATACGGAAAAAGCACAGTATATGAGGGATTTATTTTCAGATTCAGAGCATTTTTATTTCAAATTCACAATTATATGACTACATTTGCAGCAATAATAAACGGAAAATAATCACCGGCACCAACAAGCGTTTTCCCGGCAGAAGATTATACCAAGTTCTCACAGTACTTATCTTATTTGAACTCATCATCAATATTTCTGCGTTCATTGTCGCCCACGGGTTCCTTCTCTCCCTTTTTAAATACCGTCACATCCTTTTTGAACTTAATTTCGATAAAAAACTTTCTATTCCCTTCGAGATAGAAATGTACCTTTGCGGCGTTTCCGACCAGATAAAGCAGCATCGTTCCCAAGAGGACGACCAAATGGTTGGCGTTGACACACTCATTGGAAAGACACTTGACCAGTTTGAAAATCGACGACCAGCTAGCCGCCGTTTTCTGCGTTCTGAACGAGAATATACGTCTGACCGTTGATATGGAGGTGTCTGTTTGTTTGGCAAAATAAACCTCTTTGTAATTGTTCTCATAAGAACAAATTTTCACCTCGTCGATTACTTTTCCTTTTTCCTGCCAGTCTTCTTCGTCGAAATCACTAGATCTTCTCCGATTCCTCTCATGCTTGTTTGTACCCGCTTCCACTTTACTTTTAGCTGCGTTTTCAACTACATTTTCAACACTTGTTTTAGCTCCATTGTCCACAGTATCAACTGTTTCACTAGATAATTGTTTTGTCATCATAATTAATATTTCGTAAATAATGCCGACAAATATCGGATATTATTTTTAACATTATGCGTCACGCGTGACACTTTCTTACTTTATCTCCTAAAATAACTCAAACATGAACCCTTTATGTGTTACCCTTCCTCTACCTTTACCGACGAAATCAATGAAAAATAATTGAATATAATGACCGAAATTAAAAAAAATCATTCCCTCCGGCGGATACGACTCATGAAGCGGGCCGCCGTTATTCGTCAAAACAATGGCATGGACAAACGCGAGGCACTCGTCGTTGCGCATCAGATAGACGTTTTAATTCGCAAAATGTACTTAGCTAGCGTCAGTTTTTATTATACCAAGCAGGACGGAAGCATCCGTCACGCCGTAGGAACGCTCACCGGATACGAACATTGTTTCCACCGCCCGTATACGCCACGGCCGGAAAACACGTTCGTCGTCTACTACGACCTCGAAGCCAAAGGCTGGCGGACATTCCACGCCGAAAATTTCCTCCGTGCCGAATGAGGACGCCCGAAGAACGCAAAGAGTGGGAAAGGCTCTGCCGACAATACAACGTAGATTCGCTCTACGAGGCGATCGAAGGCTGCCGGGAGGAACTGGAATTCCTCGTCCACTGCGCCGAACGCCTCGAACCGCTGCCGGACGATGACACGCCGGCACTCCGCCCCCGCCGCGCAACGATTGCAGACCACGCCGTTTAACACATACAGTCCACGCCGTTTCTGTGTGCACGAAACGCCGTTTTATGAAGACAGGAAACGCCGTTTCTCTTTCCGCATCCGGCGGAGGAGGACTATTTTTAACAAAGCATAATTTTATTAACATTATAAACAACATCAAGTATGGAAAACTGGAGATTTATCAAAGAAAACAATGATTATATGGTGTCGGACCACGGGCGGATCATGAGCCTGAAGAAACCTCAAAAAAAGATATTGAGCAGCAGTCTCCTCCACAATGGTTATGAGGCTATATACATCTATCAGAAAGGGATTCATGCCGCGCGCTATGTGCACCGACTGGTAGCGGAAACGTTTATCCCCAACCCGAAAAAACTCCCGCAAGTGAACCACCTCGACGGAAATACGCTCAACAATCATGTGTCCAACCTCGAATGGTGCGACGCCTACGACAACTTGATGCACGCTATCCGCACCGGGCTTCGTCCCGTTAACGTGCCGCGCTCCATTCCCTGCGCCGTGACGGACGAAAGCGGGACGATCCTCCACCCGTACCCTTCCATGAAGTCAATGGTGAAAGAGGAAAAACTGAACAGCGCGCAATACAGCTGGTTGCAACTGAAACTCACGCATCCCGAACGGGTACGGCTGCATACGATGCGGCGGTGGCACCTGCCTTATCTGCCCATTCCTCCCGACTGCACCCCCGTCCGCCACTCCGTCACCCGGCAATATTACCGGCTCCTGTCCGCCGAAGAGGCCGCCGCACTGGGGTTCAGCTACCGGAGCGTCCGAAGGGAGAAAGGCATTCACTTAATTATCAGCAATTTAAAATAAACAAAAGAAAGGAGATTTTCAAGATGAAAGACGCTATTATCATTCACTGTTCCGCCACCCGTGCGGAACAGGACATCACCGCCGCCGACATCGAAAGCTGGCACCGTGCCCGCGGATTCTGGACGATCGGTTACCACTATGTCATCCGCCTCGACGGAACAATCGAACCCGGAAGAGACGTCACCCTCGACGGCGCACATTGCATGGGGTGGAACAAACGGGCAATCGGCATCTGCTATGTCGGCGGACTGGACAAGGACGGTCGCCCCGCCGATACACGCACCGACGCGCAACGCACCGCACTCATCCGACTGGTGAAGGCGCTACGGCTTGTCTTCCCCGGTGTGAAGCAGGTGCTCGGACACCGTGACACCAGCCCCGACCTCAACGGCGACGGCGTTATCTCGCCCAACGAGTACATGAAAGCCTGTCCGTGCTTCGATGTTCAGAAAGAGGGATTCTGAACTGAGTCGTACACATCGGTGTCCTCTGCGATGAAATTCAGGGTGCCGCACCCACGAAACCCGAACTAATCATTAATTTTTAATTCAATCCAAATGGCCCGTATTTCCAAATCCGGTTTAGATTATTTTCCACTCGACGTCAATTTCCTGCAAGACAGAAAGGTGCGACGTATCTCTAGCCGTCACCACGCAGCAGGGATTGCCGCGCTCACTTCACTGTTCTGCCTCATCTACAAAGAAAAAGGGTATTATGTCCCGTGGAATCAGGACACATTGTTCGACGTTGCACAGGAAGCCTGTTGCGAGGAGGCGGAAATGCAGGCCATTATCGACGACTGTCTGGCGGTGGGATTATTCGACCCTCATATATATAAGGTGTATAGCGTACTCACTTCACAAGTTATTCAGGAACAATATCACAAAATTATCACCGACAGCCGGAGAAAATACAAATTACCGTTGGAACATTTCTGGCTAATCACGGACGGAGAAACGGAACAACAAAAGGACGAATACGGAAAGGAAAACAGCATAGCAAAAAGTGAAAACGAAAATAGAAACGGAAACCGAGCGGGAACCGGAAACGGAACTGTCAGTGATGCAGCAGTAAATGATATCTATGCTACAAAAACAGGAATTAATGCAGCAAAATCTCCCGAAATTGCTACAACAATCCCACAAACAAAAGAGGAAACAGACACCAAAGGTAAACAGGAAACGGAGAAGGAAAGAGATAGGGGAACTGAAACCAAAGCGGAAAGAGATAGAGATAGAGAGAAAGAGATAGAAAAAGACAAAGAGACAGAGAATAGGCGGAAAGCCGGAAAAGAGACAGAGAATGAAATGCCGCCCGTGCCGTCAAACGGCGTTTTTCAGGCTCCGCCTGTCGTTGTAAGTGGTTTGTCTTTTGGAAATTTCGGAAATTCTTCTGAAATAAAAGAATGTTATTCTGAAGAAAAGGGAACTTATCCTGAAGTAATAGAGAATCCTTCCGGAGAAAAAGGGAATCCCCAAAGAGATAACGGAAGAAACAGTATTCCCCCCCAAGGAGTAACCGCCGGAGGCAGCTCCGAAACTCTCCTGCACATGAACCTTCAAACAATCGGCATCCGGAAAGAACAGACCGTGAACGCAATCACCGCCCTCGCCCGACGCAAAGAACTGGGCGGACCGGGAGGCACTTTATGGAAGATTCTCAGCAACGAATACCGCCCCACCCTGCTCAAAAAAAACGAACCGGGAGATTACATCCTCTGGGCCCTTAATCATCCGACGGAATTTGAGAACACCTACAACGGGACATTGAAGAAACTGGTGAGAGGAAGGTGACGCGGGTGCAACCGCAATCACCTCAACGTTCCGAAGCCCCCTGTGCTATGAAAAAAATCGGTTCTTCTTCAAATTTGGTGGTTATTTAGCCAGTCGGTGGTATCTCCATTCCCCTCCTTCGGGGAAGGAGGGGTGGCTGAAAGCCGGGGTGGTAGGTGGATACACAATGCTGATAATAACCGACTTACGCATTCACCTACCACCTCCCCCTACGGGGACTCCTCCTTCCCGAAGGAGGAGAATGGAGAATACTATCGACTATCAAATTATTATTGAATACTATCGACTATCAAATTATTGTTGAATACTATCGACTATCAAATTATTATTTTCTCAATTAATTTTACCACCAAATTTGAAGAAGAATCAAAAAATCCCATAGTTGCCCCCTGTATGAAAAAAGAACTCTAATAATCCACCCCTATAATGAAACAAAACTCTAACAATAAACGGGAACGAAAAAAAATAAACGGGAAGAACAAAAAAATAGACCGACCGTAAAGTCCGCCTATTTCATTTTTCAAGTGCGCCTTGTGATACCCTATTTCTACTAAACGGTACCGGTCCCGCAGTTCTACCCTATTTATTCTTTTTAAGTATCTATTCTACCATTGCAAGTCGGGTAAGTATTTACTTAGGGTGGTACGGAGAATACTCAAAGTGATCGGTTTCACCAACACTTCGGTAGCTCCCGCCTTCATCGCGTTTTCCTTGTCGGAGCTGAAAGCATAAGCTGTCTGCATGATAATGGGAATTTCCGTATTCGACTCACGAATAATCTTCGTAGCCTCCAGCCCGTTCATCAACGGCATTTTGATATCCATTAGTATGGCACTCGCTCTATGTTGGTGTTCTTGAAACAACTGCACCATTTCTTCGCCGTTCTTCGCCCATTCGATATCACATTTTTTACCTATGATAGCTTTAATCAATTTAAAGTTGCTGTCGTCGTCCTCAGCCACTAAAATGAGGGGTCTCAGTACACTCGTTTGTTCACTTTCCATATTGTTATTATATTGCTTTTTTTATTTGTCATTTTTGGTTAATATCTCTTTTCAGCCCGCAAGGTATAAAAAATATTCATATATTTCGCTATCTTTGCGCCTCAAAATAAAAGAATAATATGATTTCTGTTGACGGACTGGCCGTGGAATTTGGCGGCACGACCTTATTTAGTGATATTTCTTTCGTTATTAATGAAAAAGACCGTATCGCCCTTATGGGAAAAAACGGTGCGGGTAAGAGTACGCTGCTCAAAATTCTGGCAGGTGTACGGCAACCGACGCGCGGCAAGGTTTCCGCACCCAAAGACTGCGTTGTGGCCTACCTGCCCCAACATTTGATGACGGAAGACGGACGGACAGTGTTTGACGAAACGGCGCAGGCCTTTGCTCACCTGCACGAAATGGAGGCGCAGATCGACCGTCTGAATAAAGAGCTGGAAACGCGGACGGACTACGAAAGCGACAGTTATATGGCTCTCATTGAGGAGGTTTCCGCCTTAAGCGAGAAGTTCTATTCGATCGATGCCACCAACTACGAGGAAGATGTGGAAAAGTCGCTGCTCGGCCTCGGGTTCACTCGCGAGGATTTCCAACGGCAGACGAGCGATTTCAGCGGCGGCTGGCGGATGCGCATCGAGCTGGCAAAGCTGCTGTTGCAGAAACCGGACGTGCTCCTGCTCGACGAGCCGACGAACCACCTCGACATCGAATCTATCCAATGGCTCGAAGATTTTCTGATCAACAACGGCAAAGCGGTGATTGTCATCAGCCACGACCGCAAGTTTGTGGACAACATCACCACCCGCACTATTGAAGTGACAATGGGACGTATCTACGATTATAAAGTGAATTACTCACAATATCTGACCTTGCGCAAAGAACGTCGCGAACAGCAACAGAAGGCTTATGACGAGCAGCAGAAATTTATCGCTGAGACGAAAGAGTTCATCGAACGCTTCAAAGGAACGTATTCGAAGACGTTGCAAGTGCAGAGCCGTGTCAAGATGCTGGAAAAGCTGGAACTGCTGGAGGTAGATGAGGAAGATACTTCCGCTTTGCGGTTGAAATTTCCGCCTTCGCCCCGTTCGGGAAGTTATCCGGTGATTATGGAAGGTGTCGGCAAAACGTATGGCAATCACGTGGTGTTCCGCAACGCAAACCTGACGGTGGAACGCGGGGACAAGGTTGCCTTTGTCGGGAAGAACGGCGAGGGTAAATCTACGCTCGTGAAGTGTATCATGAAGGAAATCGAACACGAGGGGACACTGACGCTGGGCCATAACGTACAAATAGGATATTTTGCACAAAACCAGGCTTCGCTCATGGACGAAAACCTGACGGTTTTCCAGACGATCGACGATGTGGCGAAAGGTGAGATCCGGAACAAAATCCGTGATTTGCTGGGTGCGTTTATGTTTGGCGGACCGGAAGAATCAATGAAGAAGGTGAAAGTGCTTTCGGGCGGGGAACGGACACGTCTGGCAATGATTAAATTGTTGCTGGAACCGGTCAATCTCCTCATTCTCGATGAGCCCACGAATCACCTTGACATGAAAACCAAAGATATTCTGAAACAGGCGCTACTCGACTTCGACGGCACTCTGATCGTTGTCTCCCACGACCGTGACTTCCTCGACGGACTGGTTTCAAAGGTGTATGAGTTTGGCAATCAGAAAGTGACGGAACATCTTTGCGGCATCTACGAGTTCCTTGAAAAAAAGAAAATGGATTCGCTGCAAGAACTGGAAAAGAAATAATAAATAATAAAAAGACATTAGCGGTATCCAATCGGAAAGAAAGTATTTGTATATTTGTAACCTCATTTATAACAGGTGGTTAGAAGAAGATGAAAGAGAACAAACGGACTATAGTGACTTTACTGTTTTTTATCAACATCATCATGTTGATAGTGTCCGTTGTCCCTCATCATCATCATCCTAACGGCATGATTTGCCTGAAACAGGATTTACCCGTAGAACAGCAATGCCCCAAACCGAACCATCATCCGGGAAGCGATTCGTGCTGCAGCAGCGAATGCATGACACGCTTTCATTCTCCCACTCCCTCTTTTCATACGGACAGCGGGCCGGATTACATTTTTATCGCCACTCTGTTCACGGACGGCATTATCGAACACTTGCTCAAACCGCAAGAGAAACGGGTCAAAAACTATTATGTCTACCGAGATTCCCTGCACGGTACCGATATTTCCCGTGACGCCTTCCTCCGCGCCCCTCCCTACTCTGTTTTCGCATAAGGTCGATGTGAATGCAAATTAGTTGCATCCGCATTATCCTATCTTTGTAACGCAAAAACAGTAAAAACCAGTAGGAAAATTATAATTTATGAGAAAACTTATCATTAT
>OHTM01000502.1_pt1 | contig 18730 bp, 18 predicted proteins | sample 1578951 | NCBI WGS metagenome assembly OHTM01 (sample SAMEA3879605, study PRJEB24766) | human gut metagenome | biome: human-associated habitat; feature: feces | place: USA | collected 1985/1987
GTGCTCGCCGATGCAGGCAGAAACAGGGTTGACGTTGGGGTCCTTGGACCAGACAGCCATCTTGGTGCGGGCACCGGCTTCGCGGCTGATGGCCTTTACCTCCACAGTGCCGTCAAAGATCTCGGGCACTTCCAGCTCAAACAGGCGCTTGACAAGGCCGGGATGGGTGCGGCTGATCATCACGCGGGGGCCGCGCTCGGTGCTGACCACGTCCACGATGTAGACCTGCAGGGTCTCGCCCTCGGTGTACACCTCGCCGGGCACCTGCTCGTTGCGGGGCAGAACAGCCTCGCCGCCCTTGCCCAGATCCAGCGCAACGATGCCCTTCTCGGTATCCACGCGGGTAACGGTAGCCTGCACGATATCATGTGCGCGGGACTGGATCTCGCTGAGCTGCTGGTTGCGCTCGGCTTCGCGGATGCCCTGACGGATGACGTGCTTTGCGGTCTGGGCGGCAATGCGGCCAAAATCGCGGGTCTTGAGCGGGGTGATGATGCGGTCGCCCACCTCGTAGCTGCTGCGGATCTTGCGTGCTTCGGTCACACCGATCTCGGCGTGCTCGTCGTACCAGTCCTCGTCTGCCACGATGTCCTGGATCAGTGCCACGTCAAAGCGGCCGGTGTCGGGGTCGATGTCCACCCGGATGTGATCCTCCTCGACCTCATAGTTCTTCTTGACGGCAATGATGATAGCCGCCTTGATCTTTTCGATCAGGTACTCTGCGGTGATGCCGCGCTCATGCTCCAGCATGGAAAGCGCTTCAAAAAAGTCCTTATTCTCTGCTGTCATTTTTCGGGTTCCTCCTATATATTTTGTTCTCTTTTCTCTCTCAGAGACGGTTATTTTCAGTTGAACAGATCCTCGTCGTCGCACAGCTGCACGCCGGAGACTGCATTCACCTCAAAGGTCACAGGGCCGTTTTCGGTCTCCAGCGTCACGGTGCTGCCCTCGCGGCCGGTCAGGATGCCGGACAGTTCCCGCACGCCGTCGGCGTTGGGGCGGATGAGCTTTGCCCGCACCTTCTGACCCTTCAGCACCTCGTAGTGCTCCGGGCGGGTCAGCTTGCGGCCAAGGCCGGGGCTGCCCACTTCCAGATAATAGCTCTGGTCGATGGGGTCCGCTTCGTCCAGAATGGGATCCAGTGCGTGGGACACCTCAGCACAGGTGTCGGTATCCATGGTGCCGTCCCGGTCGATGAGGATGCGAAGATACCAGTCCGGCCCTTCCTTCTCAAAAACCACATCCCACAGGCGCAGACCCATGCCTTCCACCGTGGGACGGACAAGCGCTTCCACTCTCTGCGCGGTGTTGCCGCCAGACTGCTTCGCCATAAAAAACCTCCAAACAAACAAGAAACGCGGACCTTGCGGCCCACGTTTCAGGTTAAACTATATCGTACTACTAGAATATAGCATACTCTTGCGATTTATGCAAGCATTTTCGCAATTTTTTTGCAGTTGCGCGCCCTTTGGGGCTTTTTACAGCACCCAGACACCGTTCTCGAACAGCTGTACAGTGCGGCCATCGCGGCATTTGCCGGTGATGCGGCTGTCCTCTGCACCCACCATCACATCCTCGTGCAGGGAGGAGTGGTTCATGCCGCGGGCTGCCAGCTCTTCCTTGGAAAGGCCGGTGCCGCCCACGGTGGTGCCGGGGTAGCTGTCGCCAAAGGCGATGTGGCAGGCGGCGTTCTCGTCAAACAGGGTGTTGTAGAACAGCTTGCCGCTGCGGTTGATGGGGCTGGAGGCGGGCACCAGTGCCACCTCACCGATGTGGCGCGCGCCCTCGTCGGTGTCCAACAGCTGACCCAGCAGATCTGCGCCCTCGTCCGCGCCGTGCTCCACTACCTTGCCGTCCTTGAAGGTGACATGGAAGTTTTTGATCAGCTGTCCGTTAAAGACGTAGGGCTTTGTGCCGTAAACGATGCCGTCCACCTTATCCTTATGGGGTGCGGTGAACACCTCCTCGGTGGGGATGTTGGGCAGGAAGGGCACACCCTTCTCGTTTTTGCTGCCGGCGCTCTCCCACACAGCCTGCTCCGCCAGACCCACAGTCAGGTCGGTGCCGTTGGCGCTTTCAAAATGCACGCTTTCCAGATCAAGGGCGTTCATCTTTGCGCCCAGCTCGTTCAGGCGGTCCAGATGCTTCTGCCACTCCCCTACCGGGTCGCCGCCGGTCACACGGCAGGTGTCAAAAATGAGCTTCCACTGTGCTTCAATGGCGGCGGCAGTGTCCAGCTCCGGGAACATCTTCTTTGCCCACGGCTCTGCGGGCAGAGCAGCGATGGACCACTGCACCCGGTCGTTCATGGTGTACTCCCGCCACGGCTGCATAAAGCTGCGGTTCGCGCTGTTCACACGGCTGATCTTAGCGCCGTCCAGCCCGGCAAACAGTTCCGGGTCGTCCGCAATAAGATGCAGCACGCACACGCCGCCCTCGCTCTCGGCGTAGTCCAGATAGCGGCGCAGCTGCCAGCCCTTGTGGTCGGTCAGTGCGTCCTCGCTGCCCAGCTCCATGCGGATGCGGGTAACGGCGTCATCCTGCCAGTTCACCTGCACGTCCCGCGCACCGGCTTCGTAGGCGCTGCGCACGCACAGCCGTGCCAGCGGAGCACCCTCCAGCGGGCAGTTGATGATCAAAGTCTGCCCCGGCTGCGGGTTCACACCCACCCGGACGATAAAATCCGCATACTTTTGCAGTAATTCGTTAAAGTTTTCCACGTCAGAACCTCCTGTGGTGTATAGCCACCGTTGTTTTTCTCTCAGTATACCGCGTTCCGGCGTTTCTGTCCACTATGGGCGGGAATACCGCTCACCCTTCCGATTCAAAAAAGGCGCGGGTCATCTGTACCACCGTGCCGGAAAGCAGCAGCAATGCAATGAGGTTGGGAATGCTCATCAGGCCGTTGAAGGTGTCGGCGATGCTCCACAGCAGACCAAGGTCCATAGTAGCGCCCAGAATGGCTACCAGAGCATACACCACAAAGAAGGGGCGCGCCACTTTGTTGCTCTTGCACAGGAACACCAGAAAACGGGAGCCGTACAGACCCCAGCCGATGATGGTGGAAAAGGCAAAGCAGCACAGCGCCACAGCGGTAAAAATGGAAGCCCAGCCGCCGTAGGTGGTGGTAAAGCCGGAGATGGTCAGCTCAGCACCGGCCGCTGCGCCGTAGCTGACCGAGGTGCCGCTGCACAGGATAACCAGCGCGGTCAGGGTGCAGATGACGATGGTATCGGCAAACACCTCAAAAATGCCGAACATACCCTGCTTGACCGGCTTTTTGGTGTCGGCGCAGGCATGGGCGATAGAACCGGTGCCAAGACCGGCCTCGTTGGAAAAGATGCCGCGGGAAACGCCCTTTTGCATACTGACGAACAGGCTGCCGATGGTGCCGCCGGTAAAGGCAGCGGGGTTGAACGCGCCCGCCACGATGGATTCCAGCACATAGGGCAGACGGGAGAAGTTGAGCACCACCACGCCCACCGACAGCACAATGTAGAACAGTGCCATAAAGGGCACCAGCTTCTCGCTCACGCTGCCAATGCGCTTGATACCGCCCAGCAGCACCAGCGCCACCAGCACCGCCACAAGGATGCCCACGATAAGGTTGAGGGTAGGCAGAAAGCTGCCGCCCACCAGCCCGTATTCCAGCAGGGCGGTATCCACTGCCGCCACGATGGTATTTACCTGCGTTGCGTTGCCGGTGCCGAACACGGTCAGCACGCCGAACAGTGCGTACAGCACGGCCAGAAACTGCCAGCGACGGCCAAGGCCGTTTTTAATATAGTACATCGGGCCGCCCACCCACTCGCCGGTATCGCTGCGCTCCCGGAAATGCACAGCCAGCGTCACCTCGGCAAACTTGGTGCACATCCCCAGCAGCGCAGAGCACCACATCCAGAACACGGCACCCGGGCCGCCGATGGCGATAGCGCCCGCCACACCGGCAATGTTGCCGGTGCCCACCGTGCCCGCCAGCGCGGTGCACACCGCCTGAAAAGGGGTCATGGCACCGTCCGAAGCGTCCCGCTTGCGGAACATCCGGCCCACGGTGGTGCGGATGGCGTAGGGGAATTTGCGGATCTGCAAAAAGCCCGTGCGGACACTGAGCAGCAGTCCCACGCCAATGATGCACACCATGGCGGGGATGCCCCAGATAAAGCTGTTCACCGCCTGATTGACGGCGGCAATGGTCTCGATCATATACTTCCACATCCTCTGTAATATCTTGCGCACTGACAGTTTTTGTCAAAACATGAAGAATATTTTACCGTACTTTTCCCGTAGTGTCAATGAAAAATAGGGACGTTATGAAACGCCCCTATCAGAAATTCTTATTTTTTATGTGTGACCGCCCTGCGGTAGACGATGCCGGAGACCGCCGCTGCCAGCACCTCGGTAAGCCAGAAGGCGTGCCATACGCCGTCTGCGCCCAGCCAGTTACACAGCAGTGCAGCCAGCGGCATGATGAAAATAACATACCGGCACAGCGCGATGACCAGCGATTCTGCGCCCTTGCCCAGCCCCTCCAGTGCACCGGAAGCGGTGGTGGAGACTGCCGAGATGACAAAGCCGATGCTGATGATGCGCAAGGCGGTCTGTCCGGCGGTGATGGTTTCGGGGTTCTGGGTGAACAGTCCCATCAGCTGCCCGGAGGCAAACTGACAGATCACCGTGCCCGCCGCCATGATGGCTGCGCTCATGAGCAGGGTCAGCTGGAACAGTTTTTTCACCCGGGCGTGCTCCCGCGCACCGTAGTTGTAGCCGATGAGGGGGCGCATTCCCTGCACGAAGCCGTTGGCGGGCAGGTACAAAAAGGTCTGCAATTTATAGTAGATGCCCAGCACCACCACATAGCTCTGGGAGAAAGCTGCCAGCAGCCCGTTGAGGAAGGTGACCAGCAGCGAGGGCAGCGCCAGATTGAGGATGGCCGGAATGCCGATGGCGTACAGTCTGCCGTCCAGCGCTGCGTCCGGGCGCAGGCAGCGGCGGCGCAGCCGCACCGGCAGCTCGGTGCGCAGATACACCACAAGGTAAACTACCACGCTGAGCGCCTGACCGATGCCGGTGGCCAGTGCCGCGCCCGCAATGCCCATGGCAGGCACAGGCCCAAGGCCGAAAATGAGCACAGGGTCCAGTAAAATATTGCACACGCAGCCGGTGATCAAGGCGACCATGGACACCTTCATGCGGCCCACTGCCTGAAAGATCTTTTCAAAGGCCAGCGAGACCATGTTCACGACCAAAAACAGGAACACGATGGTGGAGTAGGTGATGCCGGCGGCGATCAGCGCCTCGTCCTGCGTAAAGCGGCGCAGAAAGCCGGGCATGATGGCGATGCTGACCACCATCATCACCACACCGTGCACAAGGCTGAGCACAAAGCCGTGGGTGGCGGCCGTCTCGGCCTTTTCGCGGTCGCCCGCGCCCAGATACAGCGCGATCATGGCGTTGATGCCGATGCCAAAGCCGATGGCAATGGCGTTGGAAAAGTTCTGGATGGGGAACACCAGACTTAACGCGGTCATGGCGTCCTCGCTGATGCGCGCCACAAACAGGCTGTCCACAATGTTGTACAGGCTGTTTACCAACATGGAGAGCACATTGGGCAGCGCCATCGAGAGCAGCAGCGGCAGCACCGGCTTCTCCTTCATAAAAGTTTCGTTCATAAAAAATTTCACCTGCTATCTGTAAAAAGCAAAAATGTGGCGGGCACAGCATCGGCTTGCAGCCGGTTTCCGGCGCAAAAAAAGCCACACAATGACCCTTTAAAGGTCATTGTGTGGCGAAAAGTAGCAATGTTGCTGTAAAAATCCACACGGTTTTTATGATCGCGGCAGCTGTCCGCGATATGCAGCCTGCGCACTTGTGGGCTGCAACCCTAGCAGAATACCACATCCTCAGCGGCGTGTCAAGGGGTTTTGGTGCAAAAGTATAACTTTTGCAATCACTTGACCATTTTTACAGCAGGCGCTACAATAAGGCAAACCGGCTCTGAGGGAGGACATTGTATATGAAATGGATGATCGCATCAGACCTGCACGGCTCCTATTATTATGCGCAGCAGCTGCAGCAGGCCTTTGAACGGGAGCAGGCCGACCGCCTGCTGTTTCTGGGAGACCTGCTCTACCACGGCCCCCGCAACGACCTGCCCCGGGATTACGCCCCCAAAAAGGTGATTCCGCTGCTGAACAGCCTTGCGCCCAAGCTGCTGTGTGTGCGGGGCAACTGCGACGCCGAGGTAGACCAGATGGTGCTCAACTTCCCGGTGCTGGCGGATTACGCCGTGCTGCCGGTGGGGCAGCGGCTGGTCTACGTCACCCACGGCCATGTGTTCAACCTGAATCATCTGCCGCCCCTTGCCCCGGGGGATATTTTGCTCCACGGTCACACTCATGTGCCCGCATGGACAGACTTCGGGCAGGGGAACCTTTACTTAAACCCCGGCTCCGTGAGCATTCCCAAGGAAAACACCGCCCACAGCTACATGACCTTGGAGGGAAGCACCGCCTGTTGGAAGACCATGGAGGGCGCGTGCTACCACCAGCTGCAGTTGTGATAATGTTGTGATATTCCAGTTTTTCCCGGCAAAAGCTGGAAAAAGCCCTTGACGAACTGCCCGAAATGCTGTAAACTAAGTACAACCTTTAAAAATAGAGGGAGCTGTAAGCTTTGTACTGAACGCAGGCGGTGCAAAGTGTAGCAGTAAACCCCATAAGGCATCATAAAAAGACACCGGAGGCTTTGCATCGGCTTCCGGTGTTTTTTTATGCGTCGCCGGGCTATCTTTTGCTGCGCGGTCATGCTACAATAGAAAGAAAACGCGAATTGCAGGAGGAATTATGGATTTTTACGGAACCATCGGCCCTGCCTGTGCCGATGTAAAGCTTTTGCAGCAGATGGTGGAAGCCGGCATGACCGGCATCCGCATGAATCTTTCTCACGGGCCGCTGGCAGCGCACGCGGACTGGCTGGCGCTGCTGCGCAAGGCCGGGGTAAAAAAGCTGCTCATCGACCTGCAGGGGCCGGAACTGCGCATTGGACGTCTGCCGCAGCCGCTATCCCTGACCGCCGGGCAGACCGTGCGTCTGGGCGCACAGGGCATCCCCTGCCCTGCTGCGCTGGTGCACAGCGTGCAGCCCGGGCAGGAGCTGCTGCTGGATGACGGCAAGCTGCTGGCGCGGGTGGACGCCGTGGAGCCGGAAGCGCTCGTATGCACCGTAGTGCGGGGCGGCGTGCTGCAAAGCCGCAAAAGTCTGGCAGCACCGGGGGCGGACATCCAGATGCCCACCCTGACCACCGAGGACAAGGAGAACCTTGCCATCGCCGCCGATTGCGGCGTTACCGGCGTGATGCTGCCCTTTGTGCGCGGCGCGGCGGATATCCGCAACCTGCGGCAGGCGCTGGCAGAGGCCGGTGCGCCGCAGCTGAAAATTCTTGCCAAAATTGAAAACCTTGCGGGCGTGCAGGCACTGCCGGAGTTTTTGCCGCTGGTAGACGAGGTAGTCATCGCCCGGGGCGACCTTGGCAATGCGATGCCCCTGTGGGAGCTGCCCCGCTGCCAGAAGCAGCTTTCTGCCGCCTGCCGGGCAGCCGGAGTACCCTTTATGGTGGTAACCCAGATGCTGGACAGTATGCACACCCGGGCTGTGCCCACCCGCGCCGAGGTGAGCGACATCTACAACGCCGTACTGGACGGCGCATCCAGCCTGATGCTCACCGGCGAGACCGCCGCCGGGCAGTACCCGGTACAGGCCATGGAGTATCTGGTGCGCACCGCCCGCACGGCGATGTAAGAGGAAAAATTATTTTTTATTTGGGCTTCCGAAAAGTCTGCGGACTTTTCGGAAGCCCTTTTTCACGGAAAGAGGTCGTGACCGAGAGATATTTTTCCGCAAAAGGATAGCATCTTTTGTCTGCTTCCTGTATAATACAGGTAAAATCAACTGAAGTCAGAAAGGTTTATCGTTTATGGGCATCGTAGTCATCGGAGCTGTTTTTGTGGATATCAAGGGCTATCCCCTTTCCACCTATATCCCCGGCGGGCGCAACGCCGGACGCATTGAGCAGGTACACGGCGGCGTAAGCCGCAACGTGGTGGAGGATATTGCCAACGTGGAGCTGCGCCCCACCTTTGTGGGTCTGGTGGACGACACCGGCATGGGACAGGACGTCATCGACAAGCTGGCAAAGCACAAGGTGAACACCCGCTTTATCCAGAAAAAGCCGGACGGCATGGGCACATGGCTGGCCATCTTTGACAACGATGGTGATGTGCACGCTGCCATCTCCAAGCGGCCGGATACCACCCCGCTGACCGGTCTGCTGCAGGAGCAGGGCGATGCCATTTTTGCAGACTGCGATTCCATTGCACTGGAGCTGGATCTGGAAAAAGAAACGGTGAAGCAGACCCTGCGCTACGCCAAAAAGTACGGCAAAAAGGTGTTTGCCGTGGTCTCCAACATGAGCATCGCCATGGAGCGGCGGGATTTTTTGCAGCAGATCGATTGTTTCGTCTGCAACCAGCAGGAGGCCGGGCTGCTGTTCTCGGACGACTACGACCACCTCTCCCCGGACGAGATGTGCCGGGTGCTCACGGGCAACGTGCGCAGCGCCAACATTCCCAGCATGGTGGTGACCATGGGCGGACAGGGCGCGGTATACGCCTGTGCGGACGGCAGCTGCGGCATCGTACCCGCCAAAAAGGTGGATGTCATGGACACCACCGGCGCGGGGGACGCCTTCTTTGCAGGCACGGTCATCGGCCTGACCTACGGCAAAACGCTGGCAGAGTCCTGCGAGATCGGCAGCCGTCTGGCCGCCTCGGTCATCTGCATCACCGAGAACGTCTGTCCCCGCTTCCGCCCGCAGGAGTTCGGGCTGGATGTACCGGTGGTGGATTAACGGTTTGGAATGGTCTCCGCTGCGCTCTGACCATTTTCAGCGGAAAAATTATTTATATTTTGCCAACCAGGAAAATCTGCGGATTTTCCCGGTTGGCCTTTTCACAAGAGGAGCCGCAAAGGAAAGCTGCATCTATAACTAAAATTGCGGATTTTTCGGCTCGCCTTTTCACGGGATGGGCGTAGAGGGAAACGGCATCCGTCTATTGGATTTTTGCGCAAAAACGCATTTTCCCCCTTGACAGGAGCGGCAGTTTCTGGTATCAATAAAAATGATAAAGGGGAGTAAAGGGCAGCCCGCCGGTCAAGGCTTTTTTCGGCAGGCCGCTGCATGGCAGCGTCATCACGGCAGCAATGCCCGATGTCATGTGTTCGCTTGAGACTTTTGTCACAGATCTTACGCTGTGGCAAGGGTCTCTTTTTTCTTGCCGCAGCATCAGAACAAAAGGAGGCAGAAAAACAATATGAATTTCTGGAACACATTCGCCGCGCTCTTTTCAAACTTCGGGGCGCTGACCTGGCAGATGGTGGTCATGTGGGGCATCGGTGCCCTGCTCATCTACCTTGCCATCGTCAAAAAGATGGAGCCCAGTCTGCTGCTGCCCATGGGGTTCGGTGCCATTCTGGTCAATCTTCCCGCATCCGGTGCCATCACGCAGGGAGACACCGTTGGCCCTATCTCTGCCCTGTTTGAAGCAGGGATGTCCAACGAGCTGTTCCCGCTGCTGCTCTTCATCGGCATCGGTGCCATGATCGATTTTGGCCCGCTGCTGGAAAAGCCGTGGCTGATGCTCTTTGGCGCGGCGGCCCAGTTCGGCATCTTTTTCACCCTGTTTCTGGCCGGGTTCTTCTTTGATATGAAGGACGCCGCATCCATTGCGGTCATCGGCGCAGCGGACGGCCCCACCGCCATTTTTGTGGCAAACACCCTGAAATCCCAGTATCTGGGCGCTATTATGGTGGCAGCTTACAGCTACATGGCACTGGTGCCCATCGTGCAGCCGCCGGTCATCCGTCTGCTGACCACCCAGAAGGAGCGCCGCATCCGTATGCCCTACGAAAAAGGCAATGTCACCCAGCTGACCAAGATCCTGTTCCCCGTTGTGGTCACAGTGGTCGCCGGTCTGGTAGCCCCGGCCAGCGTGGCGCTGGTGGGCTTTTTGATGTTTGGCAACCTGCTGCGGGAATGCGGAGTGCTGAACTCCCTGAGCGAGACCGCCCAGAACGTACTGGCAAATCTCATCACCTTGCTGCTGGGGCTGACCGTTGCCGGGCAGATGACCGCCGACAAGTTCGTCCGGCCGGACACTTTACTCATCATGGCGCTGGGTCTTGTGGCCTTTATCTTTGATACCGCCGGCGGCGTGCTGTTCGCCAAGCTGCTGAACCTCTTCCTGCCCGAGGGCAAAAAGCTGAACCCCATGATCGGCGCAGCAGGCATCTCGGCCTTTCCCATGAGCGGGCGTGTGGTCAACAAGATGGGTCTGGCCGAGGACAGCCAGAATTTCCTGCTGATGTACTCCATCAGCGTCAACGTTTCCGGACAGATCGCATCCGTCCTTGCCGGCGGACTGATCCTTTCCCTGATGGCTTAACGGAGGTGCCTTTATGCTTCATCTTTCTTCCTGGATGACCACCCTGCCCATGATGCTCATCGGCATGACCGGTATCCTGCTGGTCATCGGTTTTCTTGTGCTGGTCGTGATGGCGCTGAACTGTCTCACCCGCCGCAAATAAAGAGTCATAAATGCAAAAAGGACTGCCGTGCAGCGCACGGCAGTCCTTTTTATATCAATTTACTTGCTGATAGAAAGAGTGCCGAAAGCAGTCTCTTCAAAGTGACTGCCGTACAACTCCTGCATCAGCTTGATGAGCGAGAGGGTGTCCTCTGCACCGGCGGTCTCGTAGCAGGAGTGCATGGCCAGCTGGGGCAGACCGATGTCCACACAATTCATGGACACCTGTGCCATCGCCAGATTGCCCAGCGTGCTGCCGCCTACCTTATCGGAACGGTTTGCAAAGTACTGCAGCGGCACACCGGCGCGGGCAGCCAGTTCCCGGGCAGCGGCAACGCTCATGCCGTCGCTGGTGTACTTCTGACCTGCGTGGGTCTTGATGACCACACCCTTGTTCATGTAGGTGCAGTTGTTCACATCGGTGTGCTCCGGGTGGTTGGGGTGCACGGCGTGGGCGTTGTCGGCACTGACCATAAAGCTGGAAGCCACCGCACGGTGGAAGTCCTCGTCGCTGCCGCCAAGGCTCTGGGCAATGCGGTGCAGCACATCGTACAGGAAGGTGGAAGCCGCGCCCTGCTTGGTGCCGGAGCCGACCTCCTCGTTATCAAAGAAGGCTGCCACACCGATGGAGCGGGCGTTCTTTGCGGTCAGCAGACCTTTCAGGATGCCGTAGACGCACTGCTGGTCGTCCAGACGGCCGCAGGAGATGAACTCCTCGTTGCAGCCCCAGACGGTGGCCTTTTCCCGCACATAGAGGAACAGGTCGCTGCCAAGGATCTGCTCCTCAGACACCTGCAGCTCCTCTGCGATCAGCTTTTTCAGCGCGCCCTCCTCGCAGGCACCGCCCAGCACGGGCAACATATCCACCTGCTTGTTGAAGGAAGCCTTATCGTTGACCTCGCGGTTCATGTGGATGGCAACGCTGGGGATCATCAGCAGGTCGCGGTCCAGCGCCACCAGACGGGAAACAATGGCGCCGTTCTCCTGCACCAGCACACGGCCCGCCACAGACAGCGGACGATCCATCCATGTGGCGCAGATCATGCCGCCGTAGCCCTCGGTGTTCAGCTTGGTGTAGTTCTGCCCCATGTGGATCTCGGCGTTCTCCTTGATGCGGAAGCAGGGAGAATCCGTATGGGCGGCGGCAACGTTGAAGCTGTAATTCTCCAGCTGGTCGCCCATGCGGAAGGCGATGATGCTGGAACCGTTGCGGCAGACAAAGTAGTCCTTGCCGGGTTCCAGCGCCCACTTGCGGCTTTCCAGCAGCTCGGCAAAGCCTGCCTTCAGCAGGATATCCCGCACAGCGGCGGTGGTGTGGTATGCGGTGGGGTTGCCGTCGATGAAGGACAGCATTTCACGGACTTCGGATGCGATCATAAAAATAAACCTCCTTGGGTGTATCTGAAAAGAGCCGGTCAGTGCTGACCGGCCCTTTTTAAGCATATTCAGGTTACTTTTTGGCAGCAGTCTGCTCGCGCTTTGCAAGGGCGGGCAGAATGAATCCCAGCACGGTCAGCACCACGGGGGTGATGACGTTCAGTGCAAAGGTGAAGGGGTCCTTATCATACATACCCAGCACGCAGCACACGGCGGTAACGGCAAAACACCAGCCGCCGAAGAACTTGGCCACGGCCTGATTCTTGACAAAGCGGTACTCGGCAGGGATGGTGTCGTAGGCATTGCGCAGGGCGATGTAGGCGGCAAACACCCACAGGTAGCGCATGGGCATACACACAGAGTTCAGCTTGGTCAGCTGGCGCAGAACGGCGGCAGCACCGGGCACGAAGGACTGTGCCAGAATAATGGAGCCGGACAGCACAGCCACCATCTTGATGCCGTTGCTATGCACGCCGTGGGCGTTGACCTTGTGCAGAGCCTGCGGGATGAACTGCTTGGTGTGCTCGTTATCCAGCAGCATACGCAGCGGTGCATCGATGCTCAAGATCAGCACGGCGAGCTGGCTGATGACGTTGCACAGCGCGTAGATGATCATGAACAGATCGCCCACATGGTAGTACTGACCCAGCTTCTGGAAAGCCCAGTAAGAACTGTTGGCGACATAGGCGTTGAAGCTCTCTGCGCTGGCGTTGATGACGGCGGGGTCGAACATACGGCTCATGGCCAGCGTGCCCAGAATGGCGCAGGCGACCACCATGACGGCCAGCGTGATCATGCCGCGGGGGAAGCCCTTGCTGGGGTTCTCGACCTTATTGACGTAGGGAGAGATCTTTTCGCAGCCGCCCACGGCGAACACCAGAATGGACAGGGACGTGAAGTAGGTGACGTTAAAGTTGGGGATCATGCTGCTGAAGCTCAGGTTGGCGTGGACGTACTCTGCCGTGGGGTTGATGGCCGGGGCAGCGAACATCATCACGATGTACAGCAGGGACATGACGAAGGTGCAGGTGCCTGCGGCGGTCAGCAGCTTTTTCAGGGGGTTCAGACCCAAGCTTGCAATGTAGCAGCCCAGCAGCAGGATGCAGAAGGTAGCCAGCTGGATGTAGCGGGTGGGGAAGGAATCGTAGGTCTCTGCGTTGCGGAAAACCGCCCAGCTCAGCGCCTTCAAAAAGCCGCTGCCCTTGCTGGCGATGTAGGTGATGTGGCACGCCCAGTAGGTCCAGCCGGCGTAGTAAGCCAGCTTGGCGTTGGTGGTCTGGTGCAGCCATGAACTGACACCGCCGCCCTCGTTTTTAAAAGCTGAGCCCAGCTCGCCCACCATCAGCGCATAGGGGATAAAGTAAAGGGCAAACATGAAGATCCAGCTGAAGATGACCTGCGGACCGTTAAAGTACACAAAGCCGTTGGTAATGTTGCCGAAGCCCCAGACCGTAGAAAAGGCCATGAAGGCAAGGGTAAGCCACGAGATCTTTGTGGCTTTTTCTTTGTTAGACATACGGATAATTCCTCTCTTTCTTCTCCACACAGGGCGGAAGTTCCTGTAAGAAGGCCGAGGTTCCGCATACATTTTGCAATTTTTACCAAAAATACAGCAACTCTCGACCAGTCACTTTGACAGTATAGCATAATTGCAGATTGTAGACAATCTGCAATTTCCATAAAATGATTGGTCAAAATTTAGACGTTCAGCCAAATTCCCCTTATTTTGCCGTGCCGTCTGCTGCCTGTCCAGCGCTGTTCGCGCTGCGCATCCGCTCCATAGGCTCCATGTAGTGGGCATAGACAGCGCGGCAGGCAGTCTCGGTGTCGCCGCTTGCCAGCGCCTCGTACAGCTTGGTGTGGATGCCGTTCTGCCGCTGCGCCAGCGTCTCGTGGTTAGAGCCGCTGCTCGCCCCAACGAGCAGGTTGCCGTAGTTCAGGTCGTCCCAGAATTTCAGCAGTCTGGGCAGCCCTGCCCGCTGCACGATGACCGCGTGGAAGCGGTTGTCATTCTCCACGATCTGCGAAAGATCCCCCGGTCGGACATTGCGCATCTCCTCTAAGATGCCGCGCAGGGTGCGCAGATCCTCCTCCGGGAATTTGCAGTCAAAATAGCGCAGCGCCGTCATTTCCAGATTTGCCCGCAGCAGATAGATCTCGTAGGCGTCCTCCGGTTTCACCCGGCGCACAGAGCACCCCACATTGCGCGAATACTCGACCATGCCCTCCTGTTCCAACTGCCGCAGCGCTTCCCGGATGGGTGCCCGGCTGGAGCCGAACTCCTCGGCAAGCCGCTGCTCAGCCAGCTTTGTGCCCGGCTGCAGCTCCCCGGTAAGGATCTTGCTCCTGATGGCAGAGGTGATACTTTCCCGTAAAGTCTGAAAGGCAAATTCGCCCATGACTTTTATCCCCCTTTTTTTACTTCTATACGTTCTTTTTTGCCGTACGCAGTCCGCAGCCGCTGCCAGTGCAGCCGCAGGCCTGTATTGCGTGCGCCTTATAAGGATACCACGAAACGGTGGAAAAATAAAGTTTTCTGGCAAAAACAGGTACTTTCTCCCCTCTCCGTCATCGAAGGCCTGTACACAAAAAATGCCCCCGGAGGGCTTGTTGCAGCTCTCCGGGGGCATCCTATGTACGTTATGCTTTGGCGCACACGGCCGGCATTTACTCGATCTCGATCAGGTTCGGGTTCTCAGGCAGAGCCTTCGTCTGCTGAGGAGCGGGCAGCTGGATGTGCAGAACGCCATCCTCGAACTTTGCGTGGATATCCTCCTTCTTCACTTCGCCCACATAGAAGCTGCGGGCGCAGCTGCCGGAGAAGGTCTCGCGCCGCACATAGCGACCCTTGTTGTCCTTTTCGTCATTGCTGTGGCTGCGCACTGCCTGAATGGTCAGGTAGCCGTCGTTCAGATCCATCTGAACGTCCTCCTTCTTGCAGCCCGGCAGATCAACGTCCACTTCGTAGCCGTTGTCCGTCTGCTTGACATCGGTCTTCATCATGTTTGCGCCGCGCTTACCAAAGGTGTCGCGGGCTTCGCGGTTCATCACACGCTCCAGTGCACCCTCGTTCCAGAACGGATCAAAGAGATCATCGAACAGGTTCTCATGAAAAACAGTCGGCATAAACATAAAACATACCTCCAATCCCGGCGTTCGGGTCGGGTATAAAATTACATTTTGAAGCTCCTCGCAAAGGACTTTCCGGGGAGCCTTGCGGCTCTCCTTTTGCCCTTCCTCCTGAGCACGCCACTGTTATAACACGATTTTTTAGCACTGTCAAGTGTAGAGTGCTAAAATTCATAAAAGAATAATATTTTTGTCACAGCTTCTGCGATTTCTTCAAAAATACTGCGCAGCAGCGCGTTTATCATACCGCAAGTGGAACAAGCGTTCCTTGGATATACCCCGCAAAATACGCAACACCTGTGCTTGCAGCAATGCAGACGCCCCACAAGGCCCATGCGGCAAGCTTTTTGCCGGTCAGCCTGTAAACGGCGTTCCAATACTCCATGTTGCACCATACAAGCGCCGCCGAGAACAAGACCGAGAACCACTGCGCACGGAAGGACAGTTCCATGCTGATAAGCAGATAGTTCGTCAGTGTATAAAACAGGCTTCTGCCCACGATTTCCGGCACACTTGAATGCTTTTGCTGCATATCGGTCACCCGTCTTTCCGTTCAAACCCCAGATAGCGTGTGCCCTGAAAGCTCAGCCTTCCGGTGTCGCCTTCTGCCAGCTGGCCGTATTCTGTGCCGCTCAGCCGCAGCTCCATGCGGTCGCCACTTTCCACCTGAAAGGTCACATAATAGGTAGTAGCACTCGTGCTGGTGTAGCCGTGGGCGCCGGTCATGTCCCCTGCATTGGCGGTGTGATGGCGGGAAACGTTCATCCGCTTGGCTACCACAGTAGCCGGGACGGTAAGGCGCGGAGACGCATTATTTTTGCTCCATCTGCGCAGATTGCTCACCACGGTAAACAGGATCATGCCCAGCACCACCAGAAACACCAGCGGAAACAGGATGCTGAACAGCGCGTCAAACCCACTATAAAACATTTTACCCCTCCAAAATTTCTTCCAGCAGCTGCTTTACGTCCTCCAGAAAAGCGTCCTCGCCGAGGGTGTTCATTTTAAAGAACACCGCCTGACTGCCGCCCGCTGCAATGGCCGACAGCCGGATGGGTTCATCCCCGTTCTGGAACAAGGTCAGCGTCAGGCTAAGGCGGTTGCCGCCCACCATGCTGTACCGCTCAAACACCCGCACGCTACACCGGGCGCTGCCCTCCTTAAAGTCGCTGCCGGCTTCCAGCTCTGCCGACCAGCTGCTGTCCGGGATGGCGTGTTCCAGCTTGCGGAGCAGGGTATCGAAGTTCTGGTTGCGGATGGTCTTTTCAAAAATAGCCATAGCTGCCTCCTTTTGCAAAATGCAGTCCCTTTACTCTGAATACGAATGAGAGCGGGCAGCAATTGCAGCGCCCGCCCTTATTTTGCTGCGGTCAAGCTTTCTTTTTTCGCAGCTTGGGTGCGGTGGCGTTGTAGCTCATGTCCAGCACCAGACGGAGCTTATCCTCCGGGGCGCTGCCGTCCAATGCGGCGGTGATCCAATTTTCCTTATTCATGTGGTAGGCCGGGTAAAAGCCCGGCTCTGCCCGCAGAGAACCGATGAGGATGGGGTCACATTTCAGGTTCACGATATCCACCGGCTGCTGTCCGGGCAGACCCAGCTTGCTTCTGGGCACGGTGGTGACCAGCGCAAACCACTTGCGGTTTGCCGCATGACGGAACACCGCCGACTCCGGGGTGTCCATCCACGGATAGTCTGGCTCAACGCTGTAAGTATCAAAAATGAGCTGTTCCAAGCCCTTGCGGTCCATGGGTTCTCCCCCTTTACGGCTGCTGTGCCAGCAGCTGCGCCAGCACATCCTCCGGGCGGGGGGTGTGGTTTTTGTATTTTGCCCGCAGCGGGGCGGCGGCGTTGTCCATGATGTAAGGCACGCCCACCACGTCCAGCATGGTCTCGTCGTTGTAGTTATCGCCAAAGGCCATCACCTGTGCGGGGTCGATGCCAAGGGTGCTGCACACGCACTGTACCCCGATGCCCTTGTTGGCAAAGGTGGTATCGATCCAGAACGGGCCCGCCACGGCGCAGTTTGCCTGCTTCCAGCGGGGCACAAAGCGCTCCACATAGTTCTCCACGCCCTCATGCAGGTACACCGACACCTTGGTGATGTCCTCCGGCACCTCGGCGGGGCTGTGGATGATCTGGTAGTGGTTGCCCACAAACTGCACCCGCTGCAGCATGCCAAGACCGCGCTCCATCAGGTAGGCGGTGTTCTGGCCGGAGAGCATCACCTCGCCCTGCCCCTCGCTACGGGTCCACATATCGTTGGCGATCTCCTCTGCCAGCGCCCGGGGCATGGGATTTTTGGCGATGCACTGTTCTTCTTTAAAGATGGTGCCGCCGTTTTCGCAGATAAACACACAGCAGTCCGCCACCGGTGCAAAAAGCTTGCGCAGGCTGGTGTACTGCCGCCCGGAGGCCGGGCAGAACCAGATCCCCCGCTGATGCAGCGCCCGGATCTGGTCGAATATCTCGCCCTCCAGTTCCTTTTTACCGTATTGCAGCAGCGTACCGTCAATGTCGCTGCAAACCAGTCTGATGTCCATGGCTGTCGTTCCCTTTCCGTTTTTTCTTATTTTACCACGGTTTTCCGCTGCGGAAAAGCCCCGGTCACGGCTTTTGCATCCTTTCCCTGTGCCGCTCAGCGCTTGGGCTGATAGTGCATACTGGATACATTGTAAATCGTGACAAAGGCCTTGGGGTCCTCGCGGTTGATGAAGTTCATCAGCTTCTGATACTCGTTTTTGTCCACGATGGTAATGATCTCGTTGTGCTTTTCAAAGTTGTATGCACCGATAGCCTCGTACATGGTGGCACCACTGTGCAGGTCGTTGATGATGAACTGCCGCAGCGCCTCCTCCTTCTCGGTAATGATGCACACCCGGCGCTTGATGCTGTTGTCGAAGATGAAATGATCCAGCACGATGCCGTTGAAGTAAGTACCAAGAATGCTCAGCACCACGGTCTTTTTATCGTAGACAAGGGCGGCAGAAAGCGCCACGCACATTCCCGAAAGGGACATAGCCTTGCCCAGTTCCATGTGCAGATACTTATTCATGATCTTTGCCACGATATCCAGCCCGCCGGAGGATGCGTTGCGGTTGAACAGGATGCTCAGACCCACGCTGACCACCAGAATATAACACAGCACATCCAGCTCCTGACTGCCTGTCATGGAGCCAAAATCCGGGAACAGCCGCTCAAAAAGCCCCAGAAATACCGGCAGCATCACGCTGGTATACACGGTTTTTGCGCCAAACTCCCTGCCGCAGGTGAAAAAGCCGATGATGAGCAGCACGGTATTCAGCACCATAGTAATGGCCGAAAGCGGCAGCGGCACAAAATTAGAAAGCACGATGCCAAGGCCGGAAATACTGCTGACGGATGTATGGCTGGGCGCCAGAAAAAAATAGACCGCCGCCGCAATGATAGCGATAGCTCCGGTCAGGATAGCCGTCTCCTTGGCGATTGCGGGGTAGTTCAGCTTCTTGTTTGTCATTGTTGCTCCTCCAAGCTTTTGTTTTCCGCCTTCAGTATACCATGCTTTGCGTTTATAGGAAAGCACCCCCGGCAAAAGACTAAAAAACGGG
>OHTM01000540.1_pt1 | contig 17723 bp, 20 predicted proteins | sample 1578951 | NCBI WGS metagenome assembly OHTM01 (sample SAMEA3879605, study PRJEB24766) | human gut metagenome | biome: human-associated habitat; feature: feces | place: USA | collected 1985/1987
ATGGGCATGCCGAATATGAATATGGGAATGCCACAGATGGGTATGCCACAGATGGGTATGCCGAATATGAACATGGGCATGAACCAGATGAATATGGGAATGCCCCAGATGAATGCACAGCAGCCCATGAACGTGCAGCCTGCACAGTTCCAGAGCTTTAACAATGCTGCCGCCGCCATTCCGGGACAGGAAAACATCGGTTTGATTAAGGATGTTCCGTTGGAAGTTACGGTAGAGCTTGGCAGAACCAAGAAGTCGATTGCAGAAATCCTGGATTTTGCACCGGGAACCATCATTGAACTTGACAAAATTGCCGGAGAGCCGATTGATGTGCTTGTAAACGGCAAGTATGTAGCCAAAGGCGAAGTAGTTGTAATTGAAGAGAGCTTTGGTGTCCGGGTAACCGAGATAATTAACTAGAAATAGGAGAAAAATTATGGCAAAGAATATTTTAATCGTTGATGATGCAGCATTTATGAGAATGATGATCAAGGACATTCTTACCAAGAATGGATACAATGTTGTAGGAGAAGCTGAAAACGGATTAAAGGCAGTTGAAAAGTACACTGAATTAAAGCCGGATCTGGTGCTGATGGATATTACCATGCCGGAGCTTGATGGAATCGGAGCTTTAAAGAAAATCAAGGAAGCTGATTCCAACGCTCTTGTAATTATGTGTTCTGCAATGGGACAGCAGGCAATGGTTATCGAATCCATCCAGGCAGGAGCAAAGGACTTTATTGTGAAGCCGTTCCAGGCAGACCGTGTATTGGAAGCTGTTAAGAAAGTAGTTGGTTAATTATGCTCCTTGCCATTACATCAAGGACTGACAGCTATCTTCAGTTTCTGACCGTTCTGCTGTTGTTTGTGTTTGTTCTGGTGATTACCTACTTCACAACACGCTGGATCGCAAGATACCAGAAGGTAAAGAGCAATGCAGACAATCTGGAGGTGATCGAAACCTGCAGAATTACTTCCAACAAGTATCTGCAGATTGTGCGTGCCGGGACGAAATATGTCCTCATCGCCATTGGCAAGGATGAAGTACATATGCTGACCGAGTTATCGGAGGAAGAGTTGATGCTCACAGCCGGGAAAGGACAGCAGCAGATGGATTTTTCCAGGGTGTTTGCCAGTGTAAAGAATCTGGGGAAAAAAGAGAAAGAATAAATGAAGCACTTTATGAAAAAGATCATAAACATGGTATGCCTGCTGATGACGGTAGGCATATTGTGTATTATTCCGCAGTTTTCCGTACAGGCATCTTCCACATCGACAGGGCTTACCGGGGAAACCACGGAAAGCACCACAAAGCAGGATCCAGGAACAGCTGAGGATCAGAGTGATTTATCGCAACTGAATATCGGTAATACCTTTACCATTACCAGTAATGAAGGTAATGGGCAGATTAACGGGACATTAAGGATTCTGATTACGCTGACACTGATCGCACTGGCACCGACGCTGCTGATCATGCTCACTTCATTTACCAGAATCCTCATTGTGTTACATTTTACCAGGGCAGCACTGAATACCCAGACGGCACCTCCAAACCAGGTGTTGATTGGGTTGGCTTTGTTTCTGACCTTTTTCGTGATGCGGCCGACGATTACAACGATTTATACGGAGGCCCTGGTTCCCTTTGAAAACGGGGAGATCACGCAGGAGGAATTTTTTGATGAAGGCTTACAGCCCTTACGTGAATTTATGTATGGGCAGACCCAGAAGAAGGACGTGACGTTATTCTTTGAGATCAGCGGAGAGGAATGGGACGGAACACTTGATGGAATTCCTACGGAAATTCTTATCCCAAGCTTTATTATCAGTGAACTCAGGACTGCATTTATTATCGGCTTTTATATTTATATTCCGTTTATTGTCATTGATATGGTCGTGGCATCAGTTCTCATGGGTATGGGTATGATGATGCTGCCGCCGACAACCATTTCCATGCCGTTTAAGATCCTGCTGTTTATTCTGGCAGATGGCTGGAGTCTGATTATTGGAAATCTGATTAAAACCTTCTATTAGCAGGTAGCAGGCAGAATCAGGAACGCACTTAAGAATTTGGAAGGAGCAGATAAATGGGGATTGAAGAGGTAACCGCTGTTTCAAGCGAGGCACTTTATCTGGTGATTAAGGTTGCCGCACCGGTATTGCTTGTTTCGCTGGTGGTTGGTCTGATTATCAGTATCTTTCAGACTGTCACATCCATTCAGGAACAGACACTGACCTTTGTTCCAAAAATTATAGCAGTATTTTTTACACTGATTGTACTTGGTCACTGGATACTGAATGAGATGACACAGTTTATGATCCGCTTGTGGTCTGATTTTCCGTTATATATCAGGTAGCTTATGATCAATTATGATTTTACTTACAATGAATTGCTGTATTTTCTGCTGATTTTTGTACGGGTGGCGAGTTTTGTTTTTGTTGCACCATTTTTCAGCATGGGAAATACACCGGCAAGAATCCGTGCCGGACTGAGTTTTTTTATTACCCTGCTTCTGTATCACACTCTGCCGGAAACGGAGATCGTTTATAACGGACTTCTGGAATATACGGTGATTGTGATGAAAGAGGTGGTTACAGGCCTTCTGCTGGGGTTTGGAACGAATTTCTGTACTTCAATCATGTCCTTTGCCGGACAGATCGTGGATATGGATATTGGTTTGTCCATGGCGAGTATGTTTGATCCGACGACGAAACAGCAGACATCCATATCAGGTGTTATTTATAATTATATGATTATGCTGATGTTGATTATTTCAGGAATGTACCGTTATCTCTTATCTGCGTTTGTAGAAGCCTATACGCTGATTCCGATTAACGGAACCGTATTCCGTTTTCATAAAATGCTGACCGGTTTTATCAGCTTTATGACCGATTTTGTGATCATTGGATTCCGGATCTGCCTGCCGGTTTTTACCGTGATGATTCTGCTGAATGCCATTCTCGGTGTGCTGGCAAAGGTGTCTCCGCAGCTGAATATGTTTGCGGTTGGTATCCAGTTGAAGATTCTGGTCGGTCTTTCCGTATTATTTTTATCCATGGCGATGCTGCCTGAGGCGGCAGGCTTTGTCTTTGACCAGATGAAAAAGGTCATGGTGAGCTTTGTAGAGGCAATGAGTTAGGAGGATTGGGCGCGGTGTTGGAATATCAGCTTCAGTTCTTTGCAAAGGATGGTCCTGGCGGAGAGAAAACCGAGCAGCCGACTTCCAAGAAGTTAGAGGATGCCCGGAAGGAAGGACAGGTTGCCAAGAGTAAGGAGGTTGCAAATGCGGCCGGAATCCTGGCGCTGTTTCTGATTGTCCGGTTTTATGCAGGGACTCTCGGAGAAGGCTTTGTGAATTATTTCCGGGGAATGTACAATGCGATTCCGGATGCCATCCAGATGTTTGACAGTGCTGTTCCGTTTGCAACAATTTCCGTGATTCTGCGTCAGATGATTCTGCAGATGCTGCTTATGATGGGACCGGTTTTGCTGATTGCGGTTGTCATTGCGTTTGTCTGTGATGTCGTACAGGTTAAATGGAAGCTTACCGGGAAGCCGTTACAGCCTAAATTCAGTAAATTAAACCCGGTAAAGGGTTTTGGAAGGATTTTTTCAAAGAATTCGATCGTGGAACTGATCAAATCGATTGCAAAGATTGGCGTGATCGGTTATATTGCGTTTTCTGAGGTTCAGAAATATGCATCAGAGCTGTATTTATTGTATGATATCGGTCTGTATCAGGCAATCGGACTAGTAGGGGATATCCTGTTTTCTGTAGGAATCAAGGTGGCGGCAGCTTATCTGGTCATTGCACTGCTTGATTTTGCTTATCAGAAATGGAAGTTCAGGCAGGATATGATGATGACCAAGCAGGAAGTGAAGGACGAATATAAGAACCAGGAAGGGGATCCGCAGATCAAGGGAAAGCAGAGACAGCGTATGCGTGAGGCTTCCAGAAGACGTATGATGCAGGATGTTCCAAAAGCGGACGTTGTCATCACGAACCCGACTCACTTTGCAGTTGCGATCAAGTATGATGCTGAGACATCAAAGGCACCGGTTGTTCTTGCAAAGGGAGAAGATTATCTGGCACAGAAAATCAAAGAGGCTGCCAGAGAACATCATATTGAGATTGTGGAAAACAAACCACTTGCGCGGATGCTGTATGCAAACGTGGATATCGGACAGGAAATTCCACCGGAACTGTATCAGGCAGTTGCCGAGATCCTCGCAATGGTTTACAATATGAGAGAAAAATAATTTGAGAGTGACTAAGGAGGAAAAGGCATGAAAAAAGCGGACATTGGCGTAGCGTTATATTTACTTGCGGCCGTTATTTTTTTCATTGTTCCAATCAGTTCCACCTTGTTGGATGTGATGATCGCGATCAATATTTCTATCGCGTTAATTATACTGTTTAATACATTATTCGTGAAGGAAGTACTGGATATGTCTTTCTTCCCGACTCTTTTACTGTTCACGACTATTTTTAGAATTTCACTGAACGTGTCGTCTACCAGACTGATCCTTTCAACAGGAGCACCTGGTAATGTTGTCACAACGTTTGGCCAGTTCGTAGGTGGCGGTGATCTTGTCATTGGTGCAATCATATTCATTGTACTCATTATTATCCAGTTTGTAGTTATTAATAAAGGTTCTGAGCGAGTTGCAGAGGTAACAGCACGTTTCACACTGGATGCAATGCCGGGTAAACAGATGGCGATCGACGCGGACTTAAACACCGGAGCGATCACAGAGAAGGAAGCAAGGGAGCGCAGAAATAAGATTCAGGAAGAATCCGCTTTCTTTGGTTCCATGGATGGTGCTACCAAGTATGTAAAGGGAGATGCAGCAGCTGGTCTTATTATCACGTTTGTAAACCTTGCGGGTGGAACCATTATGGGTATACTGCGGGGCGGAATGACGTTTCAGGAGGCAATCGAACATTACGGTGTGCTAACGATTGGTGATGGACTTTCTTCCCAGATACCGTCCCTTCTGATCTCACTTGCAACCGGTATTCTTGTTACAAAGGCGTCGAAAGAAGCGGATTTTTCCAATATCCTTGTCAGTCAGTTATTTGGTATTCCAAAAGTACTTTATATTGTAGGTACTACGCTGGCGGTTTTAGGAATTGCAACACCGTTAAATACCTTATTGTTTCTTGCGTTTGGTGCAACTTTTATTATTGCAGGACGACAGGTCGACAAAAATATCGGTATTGAGAGTATAGAAGAAGAGGTCAATGCGGAGGAAACGGAAGCAGAAGAGGTACGAAAACCAGAGAATGTGGTGTCACTGCTTCAGGTTGATCCGATAGAACTTGAATTTGGATATGGTATCATTCCGTTAGCAGATGTAAATCAGGGAGGAGATCTTCTGGATCGTGTTGTTATGATACGAAGGCAGATTGCTCTTGAACTTGGTACTATAGTACCTATCATACGTTTGAGGGATAATATTCAGTTAAATCCGAATCAGTATATCATTAAGATCAAAGGGGTGCAGGTGACAGAAGGAGAGATTCTTTTTGATCACTATATGGCAATGAATCCGGGATATGTGGAGGAAGAGATCACAGGTATCCCTACATTTGAACCGTCATTCCATCTCCCGGCGATCTGGATTACGGAAAGCCAGCGTGAACGTGCGGAGAGCCTTGGATATACGGTTGTTGATCCGCCATCAATTATTGCAACGCATTTGACAGAGGTAATCCGGTCACATATCGCAGAACTGCTTACCAGACAGGATGTGCAGAATCTTGTCAATAATCTGAAAGAGAGCAATCCGGTACTGGTGGACGAGCTGATTCCCAAGATGCTTGGACTTGGTGAGGTTCAGAAGGTGTTACAGAACCTGCTGGATGAGGGGATTTCTATCCGTGATCTCCTGACGATTTTTGAAACGCTTGCAGATCATGCAGCGACAACAAGAGATACAGATGTACTGACGGAGTACGTGCGCCAGAGTTTAAAGAGAGCCATTTCCAGCAAATATTTCCCGGCGAATGAGACAACCAGTGTTATTACACTTGATCCGAAGGTGGAACAGGAAATTATGGCTTCTGTGAAGCAGACAGAACAGGGGGCATATCTTACACTTGATCCGGAAACAACAAAGGCTATTATGAATTCTGTACAGAATGAAGTAACAAAGCTCGAAAACATGGGAAAAACACCAATTGTGATTACATCTCCAATTGTTCGAATGTACTTTAAAAAATTAACGGAAGATTATTTTAAGGATCTGATTGTAGTTTCCTACAATGAAATTGAGTCCAATGTAGAATTACAGTCAGTAGGTATAATCAGCAGGGACGGTGACAAGTAAAATGACCATAAATAAGTATCAGGGAAAAACAAAAGAAGAGGCAATCGAAAAAGCAAAACAGGAGCTTGGCGAAGGCGCGGTTGTAATGAATGTAAAGGAAATCAAACCGACAGGTATGTTTAAAGCCTGGAAGAGTTCTGTGTTTGAGGTTACAGCTGCAAGAGAAGAAAAAGAGAATTTTGTAGATCCGAGACAGGTTGCTGATCTGACAGCAAAAACTGTAAAAACATTGAATCTGGCAGCAGATGAAAATATCAGTCCAAAAGAATTTTTAAATGACAGAACATCCGACATCCTGTCAGGACATCTTACAAATGCGCCGGAACTGCACGCAAAAGACGGATTGGAGAAAAGACTGGAAAACCTTTCTAATATTCTGGAAAAACAACTGTCCGTAGAAGAAAGCAGACAGAAGGAAGTAAAGGAAGAAGAGAAAGAACGTCAGGTTGTAAATCCGGAGGGACTGCAGTTTATCAAGATGCTTTACAGAACGCTGCTGGAAAATGAAGTGAATGAAAAATATGTCAACCAGATCTTAGACGAAGCAGAGAAAGTCATGCACAGTGGAAGCAGTGTGGATGCGATATTGTCAAATGTATATCAGAAAATGATCTTAAAACTGGGACAGCCGGATACAATTTGTGTTTCCGGGAAAAAACCAAGAATTATTTTCTTTGTGGGCCCGACGGGCGTCGGAAAGACAACTACGATTGCTAAGATTGCATCCAAGTACAAACTGGAAATGGGAATGAAGATTGCGTTCCTGACGGCGGATACTTATCGTATTGCGGCTACGGAACAGCTTCGTGTGTATGCAAATATTTTAGATGCACCAATGAGTATCATATACTCAGCAGAGGAAATGAATGCCGCAATCGAAAGAGTCAGTGAGTATGATCTTATTTTTGTTGATACGGCAGGTTTTTCCCATAAGAATGATGAACAGTGCAATGATATGAAAAAAATGCTTGCAGGTCTGGATGCAGCATATGAAAGAGAGGTATATCTGGTAGTCAGTGCAACAACCAAGTATAAAGATCTTTTGGAAATTGCTGACCGCTATAAGGAGATTGCCGATTATAAACTGATATTTACAAAGCTTGATGAAACGGAAGCGTATGGTAATATTTACAATATCAAGATGTATTCGGGAGCACCACTTTCCTATATGACAAACGGACAAAATGTACCGGATGACATAGAGGAATTTAATACACAAAAAATAGTAAAACAACTTCTGGGAGGCAGATAATGATATGGATCAGGCTCAAAATCTCAGAAATGTAATTAAAGTAAAAAATCAGAGCCGGAAACTGGATGCACGCGTGATTACCGTGACGAGTGGAAAAGGCGGAGTTGGAAAGTCAAATGTTGCAGTAAATCTTGCTGTGCAGATCAGTAAAATGGGAAAAAAAGTCCTGATTTTTGATGCTGATTTTGGTCTTGCCAATGTTGAAGTTATGTTTGGCGCAGTTCCACGTTATAATCTGGGAGATTTTCTGTTTCAGGGAAAAAGCATGACGGAGATTATAACAGAAGGTCCTATGGGAATAGGGTTTATCTCTGGCGGAGCAGGAATCTTGAGTATGAACCAGCTTGCGGATGAACAGATCAGATATCTGGTTCGCGGTCTGGCTGAATTAGATCGGTATGCAGATGTGATCCTGATTGATACAGGGGCAGGAATTTCAAACCAGGTTATGGAATTTGTAATGGCAAGTCCGGAAGTACTTGTTGTTACGACGCCGGAACCGAGTTCTTTGACAGATTCCTATTCATTATTGAAAGCATTGTATCATAATCCTTTATTTTCACGCGAACAGACAGATATCCGGATTGTGTCAAACCGGGTGATATCCAGTGAAGAAGGGCAGCAGGTATATGAAAAACTGAATTCTGTGGTAGAACAGTTTCTGGATGGTTCTGTAAATTATCTTGGAATGATCCCGCAGGATCACATGCTCGAACGTTCGGTAAGACAGCAGAAACCTGTTTCGTTGAATGCACCGTTGGCGAAGTCGGCAAGAGCGTTTGAAGTTATGGCTTCAAATCTGATTTTACAGGAAGAAAAATTACCGGATAAACGGTTGGGGATTGCCAGAATGTTTTCAAATTTTTGGCAACAGAAATACTAAGGAGGAATGGATATGAAGGTTTCAGACATTATACGTATCGGCGATAAGATAGATATCCGTGTTCTTCAGGAAGTTGAACAGGCAGAAAAAACGGACGTCACAGTGAAAACATATAAAAGTAAGGTGCTTGATTTCTGCTCGAATGGAAATATGGAAATAGCCATGCCGATGGAGGCTGGCAAACTGGTGCTGTTACAGCTTGGAGTTCGTTATGAACTTGTATTTTTCTCACGCGAGTCATTGTATCGGACAGTTGGCCAGGTTAAGGAGCGGTATAAAAAAGATAATATATATATGCTTGAGATGGAATTGAAATCTCAGCCGGAAAAGTTTCAGCGAAGAGAATATTTCAGATATCCGTGTCTTCTGGATTTTAAATATTATGAACTGACAGCAGAACAGGCCATGCTTGACAGTGTGGATGCTATTTTTTCGGAAATCCGTGATGAACATTTTTATGAAAAAGAACGAAAAGGAAAAATCATGGATTTAAGTGGCGGAGGAATCCGTTTTACAACAGAACAGGAACAGAAACCGGATTCCTGGATTCTGGCAGAGCTGAGACTGAAAAGCCAGACAATGGATAATCAGTATTATATTGTTGCAAATGTGATTGAAACAAGTAAAATAGAATCAGCGGCAGAATACAGGTTTATGTCGCGTGCAAAATTCAGTATCAAGAATGATCGGGTAAGGGAAGAAATTATCCGTTACATCTTCGAAGAAGAGAGAAGAATGCGTCAGCAGAATAGCAGTGAGAGGATAAAAAAATGAAAAAAAATATTCTGGTTGTTGATGACTCTGCACTCATGAGAAGGGTGATCTGTGATATTATTAATTCAGATGAAACATTTCAGGCAATCGATACCTGCAGAGACGGTCTGGATGCACTTGAAAAATTAAGGGCAAAAAGATATGACGGCGTGGTGTTGGATGTTAATATGCCGCGGATGGATGGACTAGCTTTATTAGAGCAGCTTCAAAAAGAAAGAATCCGTGCAACGGTCATTATGGTCAGTACTACGACTACAAAGGATGCCGAAGTTACCATGCTTGCCATGGAACGGGGGGCAGTTGATTTTGTGCCGAAGCCGACGAATGTGATCGAGGCAAAAGGTGAAGCATTTAAGGGTAAACTTCTTGGAGTGCTGAATGCAGTTTTAAAAACACAGAAGATGGCTTTGGGCAGCAAATCGGCTGAAACACCGGAAAAAGTAGTCTTGCGCAGAAACACGGAGCCGGTTCGAAGCAGAAATAAATTAGTTGCATTGGCATGTTCGACGGGAGGTCCGAAAGCTCTTCAGAGTGTGATTCCATATCTTCCTAAAAATCTGGATGCACCGATGGTTTTAGTGCAGCATATGCCTGCAGGATTTACAAAATCCATGGCAGACAGACTTAACGAAGTCAGTGACATACATGTCAAAGAGGCGGAAGATGGAGATGTGCTCAAAAAGGGAACGATATATATTGCTCCCGGCGGAAAGCATATGGAAATAAAGAAAAGTCCTGACGGAAGCCATAAAATCAGACTCAATGATGAATTGCCTCCTATCGGCGGATTAAAACCGTGTGCAGACATTACTTATGATTCGTTGCGAACCTGTGGATATGATCAGATAGTGTGTGTTGTACTGACCGGTATGGGAGCAGATGGTACCAAGGGAATAAAATCCTTAGCAAAGAGTAAGCCGGTATATGTGATATCGCAGAATGCCGAGACTTGTGTGGTATACGGAATGCCTAAGTCGATTGCTGAAACCGGACTGGTAAATGAAGTGGTTCCTCTTACACAGGTTGCTCAAACAATAACAAAGAATGTGGGGGTACAGTAATATGGATGTAAGCCAATACCTTGAAATTTTTATTGATGAAACAGAAGAACATCTGCAGACTTTAAGTGACTGCATTATGGAACTTGAAAAAGAACCGGAAAATATGGATACTATAAATGAAATTTTCCGTGCAGCCCATTCCTTAAAGGGTATGGCAGGTACCATGGGATTTAAGCGCATGCAGCGACTGACCCATGATATGGAAAATGTTTTTCAGGAAGTCAGAAGTGATAAAGTTAAAGTTAACAGTAATATGATCGACCTGCTCTTTAAATGTCTGGATGCGATCGAGAGTTATCTGAACAATGTAAAGGCAAGTTCCGATGAGGGAACGGAAGACAACGAGCTGATCATTAAAGAACTGAATGATTTTATCGCCGATGAGGAGAATGCGGAGAAGAAAGAGGAAGCAGCTCCGGCTCCTAAGGAAGAAAATACAGATGATGCGGCTAAGAACGGTGAAAAGAAATATTTTGAATTTGAACTGAACAGTTCAGACCGCACAAAGTTAAAAGAGGCAGAAAACAATGGTTTACATATTTATGGAATGACCGTATATATTCAGAAAGAATGTCTGTTAAAAGCTGCTCGTGCATTCTTAGTATTCAAGGCAGTAGAGGAATTTGGAGAAATCATTGTATACAATCCAACTTCACAGGAAATCGAAGATGAGCATTTTGATAATGATTTCAGTTTTTTCATCACATCAGAAGAACCTTACGACAAGATTTTACAGGCAGCCCAGTCTGTATCTGAAATTGAAAAAGTAGTCGGTGAAGAAGTAAAATGTGAGGTGCTTGAAGAAAAACAGGCACAGGCAGAAAAAGCAGCGGCAGAAGAAGCTGCAAAGAATGAGACACCTGCTCCGGCAGAAGCAGCACCGGCTCAGGAGACAAAACCTGCACCGGCAAAGGCACCAGCAGCCCAGAACAATAAGAAACAGACTGTAGCAAAACCGGTAACAAACCGAACGGTACGTGTTGATATTGAAAAGCTGGATGCCTTGATGAACCAGGTATCTGAGCTTATCATTGCAAAGAACAGTCTTGTGGCAATCGGATCCACTGAGTCCGGTGATTTCCAGAACCAGACCTACCATGAGCAGATCGAGTATCTGGAGCGCATCACAACAAATCTGCATGAGTCAGTTATGAAAGTTCGAATGGTTCCAATCGAGAGCGTTGTAAATAAATTCCCTCGTATGATCCGTGATCTTTCAAGAAAGCTCAATAAGAAGATGGAACTTTACATGACTGGTGAAGATACAGAGCTTGACCGTACCGTTGTTGACCAGATCGGAGATCCGCTGCAGCATTTACTGCGTAACTCCGCAGACCATGGTCTTGAGGATAACGAGACACGTGTTGCCCTCGGTAAACCGGAAGTGGGAAGCATTTTCTTAAATGCATTCCAGGAAGGTAATAACGTAATCATCCAGGTAGGAGATGATGGTGCCGGTATCGATGTGGCTGCAGTACGTGATAAAGCGATTGAGAGAGGAATTATCACAGAAGAACAGGCTGAGAGCATGAGTCAGAAAGACATCATCAACATTTTGTTCCTGCCAAGTTTCTCTATGTCAAAGACGATTACCGATATTTCCGGACGAGGTGTTGGACTTGATGTAGTTAAGTCTAACATTGAGGCATTAGGCGGAGATGTTGAAGTTAAGACTGCAATGGGCGAAGGAACTACCTTTACGGTACGTCTGCCACTGACACTTGCAATTATCCAGGCCCTGATGGTAGAAGTAAGAGATGAAAAATACGCGATCGCACTTGGTTCCATCTCCAACATTGAAGATATTCCGGTTAAGGATATCAAATATGTGGAAGCTCAGGAAGTAATCCATCTGCGTGGCAAGGTTATTCCGTTAGTAAGACTTGACAATGTGCTTGATCTTGAGCCAAGGGAAGAGCCGGAGAGCCTGACCGTTGTTATTGTAACGAAAGGTGACAGTATGGCAGGTCTTGTGGTTGATAATCTGATCGGACAGCAGGAAATCGTAATCAAGTCGCTTGGAAAATACATTGACAATAACAAACTGATCAGCGGTGCAACGATTCTTGGAGATGGCGAAGTTGCATTGATCTTAGATGTGAATACGTTAATGTAATGGAGGGTACTTAGCATGGCAAATAATAATCTTGAAACAACGGAAAAAGAATCCAAACAATATATCGTTGTTATGGTGGGCAGTGAGCAGTATGGAATTGATATCAGCTATATTGATAACATTGTCCGCATGCAGAAAATTACAAGAGTTCCAAAAGTACAGACATATTTTAAAGGTGTAATTAACCTTCGTGGTGAGGTTGTTCCGGTTATGAGTGTACGTAAGAAAATGGGACTTGAAGATGATGTTCTGACAAATGCGAGCAGGATCATTATCTTAAAATTAGAAGAAAATGCTTCCCTGGGTGTCATCGTGGATGAGGTAAGAGAAGTTGTGAATTTAAGTGAGGATGAAATTGATAAAGTTTCCAATAAAGGAAGATTTATCAATGGAATCGGCAAGCATGGAGATCAGTTGATTTCTCTGCTTGAGATCAATGCACTGGTAGAAGAAAATAATTAATAAAAAGGTGGGATTTTATAGAATGTAAAGTCCCACCGGATTTTTATCTGGTGTGCAAAATGAGAGGAGAATCAGCAATTCATGGGAAATTTAACGTTGGAAGACGTAAATAATATGTATCTCGATGTCTTAAAAGAGATTGGCAATATCGGTGCAGGAAATGCAACTACGGCAATTGCAAATATGCTGGGCATGAAAATAGACATGAATGTTCCAAATGTAAAACTGATGGAAGTATCAAAATTGGGAACTGCTGTCGGTGCAGAGGATGAAACAATTGTTGGCATTTTCTTAGAGGTAATGAATGACATCGAGGGTAGTATGATGTTTCTGGTAGATATTCCATCGGCACGTTATCTTGTCAACAAACTGATGATGGAAGATGTGCCAGCGGACAAACCGTTTGACGAAATGGAACTATCCGCATTAAAAGAAATAGGAAACATCATTGCAGGTTCTTATTTGTCAGCTCTTTCTTCTATGACAAATCTTGTGATTTCTCCGTCTGTTCCATATATTGCGGTGGATATGGCAGCTTCTATCTTAAGTGTGCCGGCTATTGAGTTTGGACAGTTTGGTGATAATGCACTGCTGATTCAGACCGAGATCTGCGCAGACGTGGCGATCAACGGATATTTTATACTGATGCCGGAGCAGGGATCCTATGAAAAGATATTAACGTCACTTGGAATCTCATTGTAAGGAGAAGGATATATGAGCGAAGTAATAAAAGTGGGCATGGCAGATTTGAATGTATGTAAAGCCCCTGATGTTATTACAACTTTGGGATTGGGCTCGTGCATTGGTCTGGTATTTTATGATCCGGTATCAAAAGTTGGGGGAATGGTTCATTATATGCTCCCGGACAGTACAAAGGTCAGAAATAACAGTAATATCGCAAAGTTTGCAGATACGGGGATTGACGAATTATTACGTCGGGTAATTGCAGCAGGAGCAAATAAAGGCAGATTGATCGCTAAGATTGCCGGGGGTGCAAGAATGTTTGAGGTAAGTGGATTGTCAGATGTTGGTAATATCGGTGCGAGAAATGCAGAGGCAGCAAAAGCAAAATTAAAGCAGCTTGGAATCAGGCTTGTTGCAGAAGATACGGGACTTAATTATGGTCGCACAGTTGAACTTCATTGTGATACCGGGGAATTTTATATCAAGTCGGTAGGTAAACCGTTAAAGATTATCTGATAGAAAGGCATGGATGCATTATGAAAACAAAGCCGATACCAGCGATCGTTATGCTTGTGGCAGGACTTGTGGTCTGCATTGCAGGAATGGCGGGACATATGGAAACCGGCAGATTTGTAAAAATGCTGCTGGTTGTCCTGATTGTGTTTTATATCATTGGCGGAATTGTAAAACTGTTGATTGATAAGAATTTTAAGGATATGGAAGAAGAAACCACGGATGGTGAAGAAACTCCGGCAGAGGCAGAAGAGAAAGAAGAGCCAGAGCAGGAGAGCGATGAGCAGGATGAGAAATAACTGAAACGTGGGGGCTTCATATGAAAACGGTAGAAAAAGAAAAGCTCTGGGAAGAGTATCAGAAAAATCCTTCGGCAGAGCTGCGGGAGAAAATTATTATCGAGTATGCTCCGCTTGTACGGGTTGTGGCAGGGCGGCTTAGCATGTATCTCGGATATAACGTGGAGTATGAAGATCTGGTTAGCTATGGTATATTTGGACTGATAGACGCGATAGACAAATTTGATCGCGGAAAGGATGTAAAGTTCGAAACTTATGCAAGCTTAAGAATACGTGGATCCATATTAGACCAGATAAGAAAAATGGACTGGATTCCACGGACAGTGCGGCAAAAACGCAAGAAAATTGAGGAAGCGATCAAGCAGATTGAAACCAAAACAGGGCGAAATGCCTCGGACGAAGAAATAGCACAAGAATTAGGAATCGGTGAGGAAGAATTAAATGACTGGCAGACACAGTTGAATGTTACAAATGTTATCTCACTGAATGAATTTGTAGAACAGGGTGGAGAACCTGTGATGGATGCAAAAAACAATTCGCATTTTATTCAGCCTGAGGAGTCTGTTCAGGAAGAAGAACTAAAAAAGGTTTTAATGGAATCGCTGGAGCTTTTGACAGAAAAAGAGAAAAAGGTTATTTTGTTATATTATTATGAGGATATGACGTTAAAAGAAATCAGCAGCATACTGGAAGTTTCGGAATCAAGGGTTTCACAGCTTCATACAAAAGCGTTGTTAAAAATGCGCAAAAGGATGGGAAACTATATGGGAATACTGATTGACTGACAGTAAGTCCGGAGGTGATATGTTATGTCGATAAGACCAGTTGATTTGAGCGGTATGATACAACGAACGCAGGATATTGGCAATATTAAGCATGCGGAGGATAGCAGACCGGTTGCAGATCAGTATAACATTGAAGTAAGGCAGGAAAAACAGGAATCTGATTTATCACACAAAGTACAGGACCCGGAACAGAAGGACAATCAGGAATTCCGATACGATGCCCGGGAAAAAGGGAATAACAGCTATAGCGGTAATGGAAAAAAGAAAAAAAAGCATGGCCAGCCGGATGAGGATGAAGGAAGTGTTCATATTAAGGAACGCAGGACCAGCTTTGATGTCAAAATATAATGAAAGGCATAACGGTTGATATGACTGGAATAGTATTTTTTTTGCTTCTGACGGGGGTTGTTTTTATGGTTGGAAGCTTTTTTATCACGGAACGTTTATCTCCTTCCGAATTAAATAAGATTACAGAATTAAGTAAAGATGAACTGGGCAGGATCATTGATGGTGCTTTAGCAGATGCTAAGAGCAAGGTAGAAGAGTCAATTGAGGCACAGATTGATGCTTCTTCAGAACAGGTGGAGAGGGCATTGGAAAAAGAAACAAATGAAAAAATCATGGCCATCAGCGAATATTCTGACACGGTTATGGAAAATATGAATAAGACGCATAATGAGATTATGTTTCTTTATAATATGCTGAATGACAAACACACAGAACTGACAGGCCTTGCTACGGATTTACAGAAGATTGCAGCAAATGTCAAGAGCATACAGGAAGGAATGGCAAAGAAAAAAGCAGCGGAGCCAGCACCTGTGCCAAAGCCGGAGCCGGCAGCAAAAAAAGTCCCGGTCTTAAAAAAGGAAGAAGAACCTGAAACGGAGGAAAACCATACAGGCAGGATCCTCGAAATGCGTAAAAAGGGAATGCAGAGTGTTGAGATTGCAAAGGCACTTGGGGTAGGACTCGGAGAGGTAAATCTTGTACTTGGACTTTATAAAGGGGATACAGATTCGTGAAACTAAAATATTATTTAAGAGGACTTGGCATAGGGATTATTGTCACAACGATCATTCTGGTAAGTTGTTTTTCGATGCAGAAGCCTAAAATGACGGATGAACAGATTATAGAAAAGGCTGCACAGCTTGGTATGATTATGCCGGAACAGAATAGTGCGGTAATTGCAGAAACAGAAACCACGGAACCGGAAGAGACGGAGCAAAAAAACGAACAGCAGATAGCTGCTGAGAAATTACAGCAGGAGACAGAAACACAGATGGAAGTGCCGAAGGAACCGGAAATAGAAACTCCGCAGGAGTCTGTGGTATCGGATACTGAAAATGCAGAAAACGCGGAACAGACACAGCAGGAACCGTTTACACTGGTTGTAAACCGTGGGGATGTGTGCAGAACAATGTGCGAAAATCTTGCAGCCAATGGTGTGATCGATGATTCGGAAGGACTGCGAAAATATTTAAGTGAGGTTGGTTATGCTTCCTTTATCAGTGCAGGAACCTACCAGATTCCATATCATGCATCTTATGAAGAAATTACAAATATTTTAAAAGCCGGTCCAATGGAACAACAGCAGCAATAAAACAGAGTAAATGAGAAAAATACGCCCTAATCAGAAAAAAGTACTTGATTCTGGTTGGGGCGTGTGTTATAATTTGCAAGGTTATGACGGAATAAAAGAATATTCCGAGTAAACACATGTGTGGACCGACAGGCTGGTGCCAGATGGTCGCCTGAAAGAATGAAACACATGGAAGCAACTTATAAAAAGCCGGACGCACAGCTTTTTATAACAACAAAAACCAGGAGGTAGAAACATGAGCGTTATTTCAATGAAACAGTTATTAGAGGCAGGTGTTCACTTTGGACATCAGACAAGAAGATGGAACCCTAAAATGGCTCCATACATCTACACAGAGAGAAACGGAATCTATATCATCGACTTACAGAAATCCGTTGGTAAAGTAGATGAGGCTTACAAAGCAGTATCTGATATCGCAGCAGCAGGTGGCACAATCCTTTTCGTAGGAACAAAGAAGCAGGCTCAGGATGCAATCAAAACTGAGGCAGAGCGTTGTGGAATGTTCTATGTAAATGAGAGATGGTTAGGTGGTATGCTGACCAACTTCAGAACTATCCAGAGCCGTATCGCAAGATTAAAAGAGATCGAGACAATGGCAACAGATGGTACTTTCGAAGTATTACCGAAAAAAGAAGTTATCGCACTGAAAAAAGAGTGGGAAAAATTAGAGAAAAACCTTGGTGGTATCAAAGAGATGAAGAAGATTCCGGATGCAATCTTCGTAGTAGATCCTAAGAAAGAAAGAATCTGTATCCAGGAAGCTCATACTTTAGGAATCAAATTAATCGGTATCGCTGATACAAACTGTGATCCGGAAGAGTTAGATTATGTGATCCCAGGTAATGATGATGCTATCAGAGCCGTTAAATTAATCGTATCTAAGATGGCAGATGCTGTTATTGAGGCAAATCAGGGTGCAGAGATGACTGCAGAAGAAGCAGAGTCTATAGCAGCTGATGAGGC
>OHTM01000542.1_pt1 | contig 17661 bp, 9 predicted proteins | sample 1578951 | NCBI WGS metagenome assembly OHTM01 (sample SAMEA3879605, study PRJEB24766) | human gut metagenome | biome: human-associated habitat; feature: feces | place: USA | collected 1985/1987
TTTAGTATCTCACAACTCATTTTTTCTGTATAGACCCAAAACACAGAACGCCCACAGTGGACGGAATGTCATGCCGCGATGTCTGTCGGAGGGCGTTGATATTTTCTTGAAAAGTGCTGAAAAACAGGGGGAAAGCGGACACGATGTCCGCGTCCAAAAGCCATGCTTGCATGGCTCGTAACTCTCAATTTACTCTGCGATTTTGTACAGTGTCACATCATCCAGTGTTCCCCAACTGTTCACATTGCATTTGTATCTCACACCGATGGTCAGGGATCCGTCAGTTACCTTGATCTCAGGAATGGCGGGATTCTGCCATTCCGCATAAGTAGTAAGCTTGAAGGGAGCAGTCAACTCCCTGCCGTCTACCAGCGCATACAATTCCATGGAAGCATCATCGGACAGATCACCGCCCTGGGAGAACGCGGATAATTCATAAGTGCCGGGTTCCAGATCTGTGAAGCTCTGCTCGATGGAGAAATCCATATCCGCACTTCCTGACCAGAAGTGGAAAGCGACTTCGCCACTGTGGGCATCTGCAGCCTTCACCTGATAATCGGTAGGATCCGTCTCTCCGGAATAGTTGACCGTCCACATGGAAGTATCGCTATCCTCAAAGCTTGGGTTCTGCACATAATTGATGCGGTCTACCGTGACAGCAGCGGTGACTTCCGTACCGTCCTCCAGTGTACCCGACACTGTGAAATTGCCGCCGTTTTCCGTATCGATCGCAGCAACATCGTCGGTATTCCAGATGACCGGAACCTGTGCTTCGGACCGATCATTATAAATAACACTTACCGTATCGGGCAATTCCGGATCTGTACCGATATTGCATGCTACCGTAACCGCGGGAATACTATCCACAGCCAGGGGAGCGGTAGCACCGTATTTCAGATATTTGAATACATTCAGAGAGGCCAGGGGATGCCCGGTGAAATCAAACATTGCCTGATTGTCCCAGGAACATCCGCCGTAGTACTGGCCGGCATCCTTCGGATCATAACCGGATGCATAGCTGCTGGCCCAGCCGCTGCCGTACTTCTCCCAAAGGGCGGAATTGTCAGCATCTGCTGGACCGACCGGGATCCAGGTGCCTTCCCAGTAGAAGATACCTTCGGCACCGGACTCGCTGGCTGCAGCACAGACATCCCGCACTTCATTTGCCTGTCCCTGTACGCTGGCGGAATAACCTCCTGCCAGATCATCGGTTCCTTCCACACTGTTGGCGGATCCGTCACCGTCTTCCGCGGTATAGCAATAAGCATTTTCTGCGACATATACTTTCTTGCCATAAGTATTCCGGATATGGGTAATGGCGTTTTTCAGATCATCCATGGTGCCGTGCCAGTAGGGATAAAAGGAGAGACCCACAATATCATAATCGATTTCTTTTACCTGCAACCCGGTAAGCAGCGTATCCAGTTTTTTCATATCATCAATATTCGTGTAATGTACAGCAACGAGAATTTCTTTTCCAGAATTCACTGCAGCTTCCCGGACGGCTTTGCTGCCTGCGGTCAGAAGTTTTCTGATATTTGCCACATCCGTCTCACCGGACATACCGTTGTTGATCTCGTTACCAATCTGTACCATTCCCACGTCCACTCCGGCCTCCAGAAGCTGTGTGAGACTGTCTAAAGTAAAATCATAGAGCGCATCTGCTTTTTCTTCGATCTCCATGCCTTCCCATGCTTTGGGAACAAACTGTTTCTTGGGATCCGCCCAGAAATCGGAGTAATGAAAATCAATGCAGACCTTCATTCCGTATCTGGCTGCACGCACGCCAAGTTTCATGGCAGTCGTCAGATCATTGTTTCCGCCGCCATAGCCATTACCGTTCTCGTCATACGGATCATTCCATACACGCAGGCGGATATAATTGACTCCGGACTGTGCAAGTGTCTCAAACACATCCTGCTCTTTTCCATCGTAGCCATAATACACAGCCCCGCTGTTTTCCACAGAAAGAACTGCGGATGCATCCATGCCTCGGATAAAGTCATCTGAAATATCCGCAACCGGTTGCACAAAAATATCAGACTCCTCCGGTCCGTCCGGCAGCGTGAATGTTGTAACTTCTCCCACCGGCTCAACCACATCTTCCGATGTATTGTTCTCCTGTACTTCTGTCTGTGTTTCTGATTCCTGCTGTGCCTCTGATACATCCGCTGTCCGGGCTTCAGTCTGTGCTTCTGTTGTTAAAAAAACGTCTTCTGTCTTTGTCCCTGTCGTTCCGGCAGAATCCCCACATCCTGCCAGAAGAACAGTTCCAAGACTTACGCTGACACATGCCGCCAGTAGTTTTCTGTAAACCTGTTTTTTCATAATGTTCACCTTTTCTGTGTGTGAAAAAATTTTTTCACACTCCCCTCCATAAATTTGCTCTTTTTTCCACGATTTCTCTATATTCTTAATGTACCTGCGGCTGACTGCTTCAGCAACATTCTTTCTCTCCAATATAGCGCAATCGGTTGCGCTTTTTATTTTATAACTTTGCTGTCTTAACGTCAACCTGAGCATGCATTTTTGTGACATTTTTTCGACATTCATACTGTCATTTTGGTCAACATTAACATGTGCGATCCCGTGACATTTTTCCCATATTATGGTATAATTTTTGTTCGGCTAAATTACTTTTAATCTGATTACAGGGGAATGAAATTATGAATCTGCAACCCAAAATATTATCCAACGCTTTTTTGATCAACGGGTACACTCCCGCTGTAGATATGATTCTCGTGATCTTATGTATATTACTTTTACTGCTTCTCCGGGAGACATTTATCCGCCGCAGCAGACTTTTTCTGCTTTTTCGCACCTGCATCGCGCTTTTGCTGATTGCAGCCTTCAGCAATTCCTGCTTTTACTATACTGTACTGTATTTCGACAGTGATACCACTTTATGTATTCTGCGTGCAATATATCATTCAAGCCTGCTGCTCATTTTTTGTCTGTATGCGGCTTATTTAAAGATTTTGATTGGTATTCCGGGAAAAACAGGACATATCATGAATATTTTCCTATATTCCTTATATATCATTTTTGCCGTTGTGGATGCACTGTCACCTGTATTGGGTTACAGTTTCTACCGCGACAGCTCAGGTGCATGGCATGATAACCTTTATTTAAAACCGTTTACGATTGCTTACGGGATTTATATGGCGTTTATTTTTTTCCTGTTACTTTACTATCATAAACGCATTCCAACAAGTTTATTCCATATGCTCGTGATCGTACAGTTCATCTGTGTTTTTCTCGTCTGTGCAGAAAACTATTTTGGCAGCAATACCTTCCTTGCCATCACCTTTCTCCTGCCGATCATGGTAATCCTTTATATGGTACATGGAAGTTCTTACAGTATCAAGACAGGGGCCCTGAATGCTGATTCCCTAAACGAATATTTAAACCAGCAGGCGTCAATTCAAATTTCTACTTATTATATGTGTCTCCGTTTCGACACTGATTCCGAATATGTGATGCCGGATGAGCTTGGCAAACTTTTTTTCAACTTCTGGAACGGCTACTTTAAAAACGGACTCCTCTTCCACCCATCTACAGATTTTTTTGTTCTTGCAATTGATGTCAGTGACATCCGGAATGCAGATAAAATCGCACAGGATATGATCCAGAATGACTTTAAACGCCATTTTGAAACTTATAAACTGCCTTATAAGATCGTTATGTTCAATCATCTGGATTTCTGTGAAAACTTAGAGCAGTTTTACGAACTTTTTAACTTCTTTGCAGAACCGATGGAACTAAATAATTTCCGCTCCTGCGACACCGCCGATTATAAAAGTTTTCATGATATGAAATATCTCTCGGCGCAGTTAAAAGATATTGCAGAAAACGGTTCCCTTGATGACGAAAGAGTTCTTGTATACTGCCAGCCGGTCCGCAACGTAAATGCCGGCAATTATGACACCGCAGAAGCACTGATGCGTCTGAACCTAAAGGACACCGGCATGGTATATCCAAACCGGTTTATTCCGCTCGCTGAAAAGAATGGCTATATCCATAAATTAAGCATGATCATTTTAAATAAGACCTGCCGTGCGATCCGGGAATTTCAGGATGAAGGTTACCAGCTCTCCCGTGTTTCCGTAAATTTTTCCATTTCAGAGCTCTCCAGCAAAAATTTTATGGAAGAGTTCCGGCAGATCGTAGAAAGAAACGGTGTTGATTTTCATACCATCGCAGTGGAACTGACCGAGAGCCGCAACGATACCGAATACGAACTCGTTCTTGACCGTGTAATGCAGTTTAAATCCCTCGGTGTATGTACTTACCTCGACGATTTTGGAACCGGATATTCTAATTTTGACCGGATTCTTAGCTTAAAACTGGATGTTGTAAAATTTGACCGCATCCTTCTTCTGATGGCAAATAAGGATGAAAATTCCCAGTTTATCCTGAACTACTTTTCCACTGCTTTTAAAAAACTCGGGTACAAAGTACTCTATGAGGGTGTGGAAACCGATGAGCAGGAGACCATCTGTGTGAACAGTCACGCGGACTATCTGCAGGGATTCAAATTTTCAAAACCAATCCCGATTGAAGAACTGAAAAACTTTCTTTCTCCGATACAGGAATAACTTCATTTCTCCTGTATAGCAAGGTTGTTACCGTATTTTTTTACAAACAAAAATGTTTTCTTTGCAAATCACTTGACATCATTATCTGATAAAAGTATAATCTTTTCTAAATCATATCAGAATAGTATGAATTAAGAAAACAAGATGGAGATAATGAAAAAAGGAAAGGGACAAGTTTTATGAAGAAAAAAGTGATTTCAATTTTACTGACAGCCGTTTTAGCAACAGGAATGGCATCATGCGGTTCTAACAGCAATACAGCTGATAATTCTGCAAATAATACAGCTGACAATACACAGAACACAGCTGAAACTTCAACCGAATCCACAGGTTCTGCTGATTCTGCTGAAAAACCTGTATTAACTGTCGGCATGGAGGGAACTTATGCTCCATACACCTACCACGATGAAAATGGTACTTTAACCGGTTTTGAGGTTGATATGGCAAATGCAATCGGTGAAAAGATGGGCTATGATGTCCAGTTTGTTGAAACAGAGTGGGATTCCATCACTGCTGCACTTGATGCCGGCAACTTTGACGTTGTCATGAACCAGGTTACGATCACAGATGAGAGAAAAGAAAAATTCGATTTTTCCACCCCTTACATTTATTCCAAACCAGTGCTGATCGTAGCTGCTGACAATACTGATATCAATTCCTTCGAAGACATCAATGGTAAAAAAGCTGCAGAAGGTCTTACCTCAAACTTCAGCGATATTGCAAGAAGCTACGGCGCAGAGATCGTCGGACAGGATAAATTTGCACTTGCCATGGAATGTGTATTAAGTGGGGAAGCCGATTGTGCGATCAACGACGAATTAACTTACGCATACTGGAAACAGCAGAAAGGCGGCGAGGACTCCACCAAGATCGTTGCTGAATCTGATAATGTCAATTCCAGTGCCATTATGGTGAAAAAAGGCAATGACGAGCTGATTGAAAAACTCAATTCTGCCATTGATGAATTATTAGCGGACGGAACCGTCAAAGAAATTTCCGAAAAATATTTTGGCATGGACGTATCACAGCCATAATTTTGTTACAGGAGAAAAATCATGGGATCATATGCATACCTGACAGCGGGTATTATTACTGCAAGACAAGCGGAACTGATGAAAAATGCATTCTGGCCAATGCTAAGACAGGGCCTGCTTTACACGATTCCCCTGACGCTCGTATCCTTTGCGATCGGCGTCATCATTGCCGTGCTGTGTGCGCTTTTCATTATCAACAAAATACCGGTATTAAAACAGATCGCCGGAATCTATATCTGGGTATTCCGCGGAACCCCTCTGCTGGTACAGTTATTTATCATGTACTGGGGTATCTGTAATCCCCTTGGCATCAACAAGTGGGTTGCCTGTATCTCGGCACTCTCCTTAAATGTAGGTGCCTACTCCGCAGAGACGATCCGCGCGGCAATCCTTTCCATCAATAAAGGTCAGTGGGAGGCAGGCTATTCCCTCGGAATGAGTTATCAGCAGACATTCCGCCGTATCATCATTCCGCAGGCTGCTACCGTATCCATACCACCGCTTTTTAACACCTTTATCGGTCTTGTCAAGGATACTTCCCTTGCATCTACGATCATGATCGGTGAGATGTTCCGTAAAGCACAGGAAGCCGCAGCAAGCTCACTCGAGTACCTTTGGATCTATATCGAAGTTGCACTCATTTACCTTCTTTTCTGTACGCTGTTGACCGGACTGCAGAAATGGATTGAGAAAAAACTGCGTGTCGGAAAGTAGAGGTATCATATGTATTCTTTAGATAACATTTATAAATCATTTGACAATAATCAGGTCTTAAAAGGTGTCTCCTTAGAGATTCCGAAAAATAAAACCACCGTCCTGATCGGGCCATCCGGTTCCGGCAAGACAACATTGCTGCGCTGTATTAATCTGCTTGAGATCCCGGATAGCGGAACCGTTACTTTAAACGGTTCTTCTATGTCCTTTCAAGAGGGACAGAAAGTAAAGTACAGCGGCAGCGAGATCCGGAATATCCGCATGAAAACCGGTATGGTATTCCAGAACTTTCAGCTTTTTCCTCACAAAACGGTGCTGGAAAATATTATGGAAGGTCCTATCACCGTCTTAAAGAAAGACCGAAGTGAATGCGAAAAAGAAGCGTTATCTCTTTTAGAGAAAGTCGGTTTATCCGATAAGCGCGACGCTTATCCGGGACAGCTCTCCGGCGGCCAGCAGCAGAGAATCGCCATCGCAAGGGCACTCGCCATGAAACCGGAACTACTTCTTTTTGATGAGCCTACCAGCGCCTTAGACCCGGAACTTGAAGTGGAAGTTTTAAATATCATCCGCAGACTGGTTGACGAGAAACAGACCATCGTGATCATTACACACAAGATGTCTTTCGCAAGAGAAGTGGCAGATAAAGTTGTTTTCTTCGATGAGGGAAAAATCTTAAAAGAGGGAACTTACACCGAACTTGAGCAGAGTAACATTCCAAGGATCACACAGTTCTTAAATATGTTGAACTAAACAATAGACCGCCTCACAGGAAACCTGTTGTCATGAATAAGTAAAAAATCCGTGCAGGATCAGTTTTGATCCGCACGGATTTTTTGCTGTCAGCCTTATCTACGCTCCAGATAATCATTATTATGATAAATCTTTTTATTTTCCACAGCGCACTGCATTTGAAGCAGTTCCTTTCACCGATGTTTTTCCGGCATTTTTTACGGCTCTTACTTTATAGTAATATGTTTTTCCTTTCTTCGCTTTGCCGTCTGTGTAAGAAACAATAGTGCCCTTTTTCAGCGTCTTTATCTTTTGATATTTTCCTTTTTGGGATGTTGCACGGTAGATCTCGAATCCATCTGCACCTTTTACCTTCTTCCAGGTTAATTTTACCTTGGACTTTACACGTTTTGCCTTAACCGCAGTCACCTTCTGCGGGCTGGTCGCAGCCTTGATCACATTGGAGTACTTTCCGGTTACCGTCTTTTTACCGCTTTTCCTGTATGCACGCACTTTATACTGATAAACCGTTGCTGTTTTGAGTTTTTTATCCGTATAGGTATTAGTTTTTACCGTTGCAACCTTCTGATATTTTTTCGTTGATTTGTTATAACGGTATACCTGATAACCATCTGCTTTCTTTACTTTTTTCCATGTTAAGCGGATGGAAGTCTCCGTTGCCCTGGACTGTTTGAAGCCGGAAACCTGTGCAACTGTCGTTTTATCTGTATTACCCGGTTTCTCTGTATTTCCCGGTTTTTCTGTATCTCCCGGTTTCTCCGTATCTCCCGGTTTCTGTCCTCCGGACACGAGTGACTGATCTGTCAGTACATATCCACATTCTGTCACATTTAACTTTGATTCATCCACATTTACAAAGCGGATATCATCAAAAACAATTTTCGACTGGATATCAACCCCATTTCCGTCTTCTGAAATGCTGTTACACCAGATTGCAAACTTCGTAACATTCTTTGGAGCAAAAGTTCCATTCTGTTTACCCTTTAATTTGTTAAATGGGATCGTAACATATTTTGCCTCTGTCGTCTTTACAAAGTCAGTCAGAAATACTTCGAAATCCTCTCCGCCGGAAACAAGCTGAACTACCAGTTTCTGTCCTTTTCCATCCGGTTTTACCCACATGCTGACCGCATTGTATTCGCTGTAATCGTTTGTGCTTAAACCTTTCATATGTCCGGTCCATACTTCCGGTCCGCTCGTCTTAAGCTGATAAGTAAATGCCCCTCCGTAAACACCTTCTGCTTTATGATCCTTATCTAATACAAAGGAAGAACTGCAGTTTGCTGCTGAATTTTCTGTAAAAGTTCCATTCAGGTAGTCATTGTCATCATAGTATAATTCAAAATTTTCAATGACATTCTTTGCAAGTGTTTCCTTTTCTTTTCCAAAACTGATATAGGAAACAGTCACAAGTGTTTTGCCATCTGCCACAAGGCTGATCTTACCGGTATCCGTTGTTCCAAGTGCACTCAGAATATCCGCAGACAGCACACCTTCGTAAGCACCGGATTCTTCCGTTTTCTCTGCCGTGATCGTTTTTTCTGTATTTGTATCCGGGTTTGTCAGCACAAAACTTACACTCTGTGCATTTCTCACATTTGCTTTTAAAGTAAATGCACTTGTGATTGCCATCTTAGAGAAAACATTGGCAAAATAACCTGCTGCATTTCCCTGATTTACATTTCTTACTTCTTTCTGGTCTGCATTTCCGTAAAAGTTTGTTCCATTCGCAAAAACAGAAGATTTTTCATTGTAGAATTCAATAAACTCGTTGATCAGTTCCTGTCCGTGGGTATCATCATATTTATATGGGACATAAAAGTTGGTGTCTCCAAAATTTGCCCACAGTAAGAAGTACGGCATTCCGGTGTCAACTGCCACCTGATTAACCTGTTTGTACCAGTTGTGTCCTGCGATCGGATTTCCTTTTACTAAAATTCCTTCATTATCCGATCCATCGGCCTTCATCACCCTTACACCGGTTTCGGAAATTGCAGCTACTTTTCCTTTTGCGTCTGCAATATTCTTTACCACCTGACAGGTTTTCTTTAAATTGTCCACAAACTCGCCGGAATATTCTGCCGGATAAGTATTGTAATCATCATAGTAATCAAATGCAACGATATCCACACAGTCATCGCCCGGATAGCGGTCCATATACTCTTCCTCTGAAGTTAACGGACCATTTGGGGAATATACATAAATAAAGTTGTGTACTCCCTTTGATGCCAGATAATCCTGTGTGTACTGGAACAGCGCACGGTATGTCTCTTTATCGGTTGTCGCAGCACCCCACCAGAACCATCCGCCTGTATTTTCATGGAATGGACGGAATAAAACAGGAATATCGCCAAGTCCGTTTGCGTAATCTGCAATGATATCAAGATAGGTTGTAAACTGCGCATTGTATTTTCCACCCGGAAGTACTTCTGCGGAGCAGTTATTGCTCAGGTCTTTTGCCTCCGAAAAATCACACTGTGAAAAATCATATTTTCTCGCCGCATCCGGTGTTGCAATGATTTTTTCATTGCTCATATTCGGCATATGGGTGGATAATGTAATGATTGCACCCTCTGCAGCTGCTGCCTTGCTGATCTCGATAGATTTCTGAACTGCATCATCTACGTTATCAATTCCAAGTTCCACGCCTGTCAGTGCCAGCGAATCGATTCCGACCAGACCACTAATACTTCCGGTCACGTCCTTTGTATCCGAATAGACACCGTCTCTGGTTGAAACATGCTTGCTTGTGTCATTCTGATGTCCGAATAATACCTGGTCAGCAGCATCCAGTCCTTTTAAATATGCATATAACGCTTTTGCTGAACCTGATGCATTCACATCCGAAAGTGTTACTTCTTCCGGCATACTGGACGTATCTGCAAGCACAGCCTCTCCTGCCGTCTCTGTGATCTCCGTATAATCGCCCGCTGCATTATACTGGGATAAAGTCAGGTTATCCAGATATACGCTTCCCAAAAAGGCAGTGCTCACACCAACTGTTCCAATCATCAGATCCGTGATCTTTGCAGTGTTTGGTGAGAATTTGACAGTGACCACTGCTTTCTTATATCCGTCACCGAGATCTGACGTTTCGATCTTTGCTTCTTTGTTGATGATCTCCACATCATCTGCTCCGTTTTTTGCAAAAATCTTTGCCTTAAAAGAACCGTCAAAAGCTTCCGGATAGATCATTTCATAGCTTAAAACATTATAAGCCGATACATCGAGTCCTTCTGCAAACGACTTTTTAATCTTTGCCTCACTCCATGTAAAACCTTCACAACCGGTATAATCGAGATCTGCCTTTAACATTTTGCTTCCCTGAAATTCAGCTACACTGATTCCTACCGCATTGTCGTACTGCCAGCCGCCTTCCTGCTCCCAGCCTGCACTGCTTCCTGTCTCTGCAGATTCAAAATCATCGATCACACTCGGATCTTTTGCAGGCAGTTCCGGCTGCGCTTCTGCCACACCGCTTAATGTAACATTGGAAAATGTACATGTTCCTGAAAAGCCCTGACCAATCAGTCGGAAATATACACCTTTTAAATCATCTGCATCCTTATCCTCAAACTTGATCGTAATCGTTGTTTTATGTGTATCTTCTGAAAAACTGCTCTGCTGTAAATACGGGATATCCTGACTGTCTGTCCATGTCCACTCACTTCCCAGCTTCACGATACCCTGAACCTTTAAGTAACTTTCCCCGGTACCCAATGATGCGTACGCCTCATCATCCAGTGTAATATCTGCCTTCATTGTGAAATCTTTCGTTGTCACACAATCTGCAATACTTTCATCATAAGTGATCATTGGCGGATTATCCCAATCCTCTGTTGCAAGATCCAGTTTGTCTTTTGTTACTGTGTTTGTCCCGGTATAAAACACACTCGCTTCTGCCGCATAGACATACTCGTATCCCCCTGCAAAATTGCCGCTTGAAAACGCAACTGCAGCCGCTAAAAGAGCGGCTGCAAGTCGTTTTCCCATAAAACGTTTTCTCATAAACTTACCTCCAATACATTTATTAGCTTTATGCACTTTGTCTTTTAATTATATGTTACTTTAAAAAACATTGTCAATTAAGCTTATATTAGTTTGTAAATTTTCAGAGTTTTTACTTAATTTTTGCTTTTTTAAGTTGTTTTATGAGATTAAAATTGTATACTTTTACTTTATAAATTCAGATAATAAATTTTACTCTAACTCAATCCAGTCCAACTTCAGTTCCGGTGTCACATACTCTGCTTTCAGTTCATAATACCCCGGCATAAATTTCACACGGCACATCCGCTGTGTCAGGAAACGCTCTCCGGTTCCACCTGTCTGGACGGTTGCCATCAGTTCTCCATTCAGATACAGATTGGCGGCTCCCTGTGCTAATCCTTCCACCGGGAAACAGAAATGTGCATTAACGTTTAAAATGCTTTCTTTTTCCACATAAAGGACTGTGTTTTCAAACTTTCCTGCCTCGATCCGGTTTCCGCTCTGCAGTGCACAGACCTGCTTTCCGTCTGTATTTACTGCTTCTTTTGCAGTAACTGTAAGCAGTGGATCAAAATCTTTTAACGGACGTTTCATCACAGGTGTTCCAAGCAGGAAACGGCAGATGTTTTTCGCACAGCGCTGTAACTCTCCAACAGTGAGTTTTCCCGCCTCCAACGCTTCTACGGTATCATCGCCCGCTGCGTTGATGGCAGCACCATTATTGTTGACTACCATGTATAAGTCATTCTGTGCACGAACCATGAATGAGGTGTATCTGCGGTCTGCCTCCCCGCCGTTTACAACGTCATTCATCTTTGCCCACCAGTCTGTCATAACAATTCCCTGATATCCCCACTCACCACGCAGGATCGTCGTATTTAAGTCATAATTGGATGCCGTCCAGTGTCCGTTGACCGGGTTGTAAGAGGTCATGATCGAATTTGCATTTCCCTCTTTCACGGCAATCTCAAAGCCTTTCAGATAGATTTCACGGAGTGCCCGCTCAGATACAACGGAGTTTACATTATGTCTTTCCGTCTCCTGATTATTCGCTGCAAAATGTTTCACGGTCGCAGAAGAACCGGCACTTCGGATTCCCCTTGTCATTGCCGCCGCAAACTGTCCTGTCACAAGCGGATCTTCACTGAAATACTCAAAGTTACGTCCATTTAATGGATAGCGGTGGATATTGATTCCCGGTCCAAGCAGGGTGTCGATCTCGTTTCCAACTAATTCCCTGCCTTCCATCTGATATAATTCTTCCATCATTGGAATATTAAAGGAACATGCAAGGAGTGTTCCGATCGGGAGCTGTGTTGCCTTTAATCCGCTCTCCATACGGATGCCGGACGGGCCATCGGATGCGCAGGCAATCGGGATGCCATAACCATGCAGGCTGTCGCTGACACCGCCAAATGCGGATGCTGTACCCGGTGTTACCTTCGGGCTGCTCATTCCCTCGCCGCGGACGATCACGGCTAACTCCTCGTTGGTAAACTGTGCTACAAATGCGTCCAATTCTTCTTCCACACTGCTGCCATTTTTGATATTCTCTGCAACCGCCTGTAAGGTAATTCCTTTATTTCCGGTCTGTGGCAGTTCTTTTGGCAGACGGCTTTTGATCCGCTCTGCCAGATCAACCATCTGCTGTGGTGCTTTTTCATATGCACGGGCAAACACCCCGTCCTCCTTTTGTCTGCCTGTCTTAAGACGCAAAAATTCTTTTGTCGGCGCAAGCGCCTCCTCCAACTCCTCTGTGACGATACAGGAAGAAACCTCATAACCGCCTTTTCCGTCCACATTGGCTTTTTCTGTGCATCTGACGCTGTTTCCAACATAGATCTTATACAGACCTTCCTCTAAGACATAGCAGGACTTATGACCAGTCACACCGCTGTCGTCATAGGAAGCAAACCGGCTTACCGGAATGGTAAGTTCAAGTACTTCCTCCTCGCCCGGAGCAAGCAGTTTTGTCTTTGCAAATCCGCACAATACCCTTGCCGGTTTTCCAAGCTGTCCCTGTGGGGCGGACACATAAACCTGTGCAGCCTCTTTTCCGGCTGCTGCCCCGGTATTTTTCACACGGATACTGAGTGCGATCTTTGCATCTTTTCCATTTCCTGTACTCTCCGCTTTTACCGTCTCCATGGAAAATTCCGTATAAGATAAACCGAAACCAAACTCATACATTACTTTTTCCGGTGCGAATGTCTCAAAATAACGGTAGCCGACATAGATATCTTCCTCATAAATATTTTCTGTCTTACTTCCAAAATGGTCTGCTGCCGGGTAATCAGAAAGTTTCTCCGCGATCGTATCCGTCAGTTTTCCGGATGGTGTCACTCTGCCCGATAACAGATCTGCAACGGCGTTCGCGCCTTCCATACCACCCTGCCAGATGTAAAGAATCGCTTTGATGTGATCCTGATATGCTGCATCTTTCGTCCAGCTCATATCAATGATGTTAGACACATTTAAAAGCACTGCCACTTCGTTAAAATATTTTGTTACAACACGAAGATTTTCTTTTTCCCGTTTTGTCAGAAGATAACTGCCTTCCGTGTCCTCGTAATCTTTATCCTCGCCGGCAGTTCTACCGATCAGAAAAACAGCTTTCTTAGATTTTTCTGCTGCGCGGCATGCGATCTCTTCCGTGATCTCCATCTCTTCCTGATGCCACGGCTCTGCCGCCCATCCACCGCCTCCATTGTCAAACGGATGCTCCTTTAACCATTCTTTATAGGTTTCTACCAGTTCCTCATTTACAGGAAAAGCATTATTTTCTTTGATTCCGTCTAAAATATTTTTGACATACGGCACATTGACCGCCCCGCCTGAACCGGTTCCACTCCGGTAATACTCAATCTGGCTTCTCCCGAAAATAGAAACTGTCTCATCCTTTTTGACCGGAAGCATATGCCCCTCATTCTTTAAAAGCACGGCTCCCTCTGCCGCTGCCTCTCTGCAGTATGCTGCCAGTTCCGGCAGCGGAACACCGATTCCACTGTTACCCATGATAATCCTCCATTTTAATCTCCATTCTTGCGCTGTCTTTCAATGAAAACAACGTTTTCATTTGCATCTCAAGTTTGTGCGTAAGCACAAATCTTTAGTGTGAAAAATCTTATTTTTCACACTATATATCTGTTGTTATCTTTTTAGCCTGTCATTGTTTTTGTCTATGATTGTTTTTCGTCTGATCTCAGTCGATTTTCAGTATTAATCCTAAAATACGCTTTGCGCAGATCTCCATCTCTTCTCTTGTCAGCACTCCTGCTTCTTTTGCACGGAGCAGACTCTCCGGGAATCCACATGCCATCTTGATGTCATTTCCCGCTTTTACTTCTTTATAATGCTCACCGCTTGTCCACCAGTCGGTCGTGACCATTCCCTGATAATTCCACTCACCTCTTAAGATGTCCTCTAAAAGCTCACGGTTTTCAGAAGTTCTGTGTCCGTTTACGATATTGTAAGATGACATAATGCACCACGGATCTGCCTCTTTTACGATAATCTCAAACGCCTTTAAATAAATCTCCCTTGCTGCCCGCTCGGACACTCTGGAATCGCTTTCCTTACGGTTTGTCTCCTTATTGTTGCATGCAAAATGTTTGACCGTCGCGGCAATATGTTTTGACTGGATTCCCTTTACCATTGCAGATGCCATTTTCCCGGTCAGATATGGGTCTTCGGAATAATACTCGAAGTTTCTTCCGCAAAGCGGACTTCTGTGGATATTGACCGCAGGCGTCAGCCAGACGGCAATGTTATTTTCCTTCACCTCGGCGGCACCTGCTGCACCAACCTGATATAACACATCCGGGTTCCAGGTACATGCTAAAAGTGTCGCACACGGCCACGCCGTCGTAACTACGCCGCATTTTTTCTCAATGCGGAGTCCGGCAGGTCCGTCCGCCGTCATAATATTCGGGATTCCATACTCCGGCATATTTCCAAATCCAAATGTATTTGCCACACCAGTATTCGGCTGTCCGCCTAAAATATGCGCAAGTTCCTCATCCGTCATCTGTGTCACAAATTCATCCAGCGTGATCTTTCCTTCTGCAACTTCCATAAAAATATGTGCGTCTTTCTTATACGGCTGTGACCAGATCTGATGTCCCGGCAGTGCGCGGACAGCCGGTGAAAATCCATCGCTTTCCTCCCTCGGAACACGTTTGATTGCGGAGTAATCCGGATCATTCGGTTCGGACTGCGGCAGTTTTTCAAAACTTCCATCGGAGAGCATGCGCTCCGCAAGTGAAGTCGGAACCAGTTTTGCGGTAAGCTGCTCTGTTACGGTATCCTCTGGCATTGTAAAACAAAATACCTGCTCTGTTTCCCGCACGGACGTGCCAAGATAAAACTGATACTTACCTTTTTCCAGCACATAGGCAGATTTCTGAATTTTTCCCAGATCATCATAGGATGCAAGCTGTGCCACCGGTGCCTCTAACGTCAGAAGCTGCGTTTCTCCCTGTGCTAACAGTCGTGTTTTTTCAAATGCTGCAAGGACTCTCTTTGCCTTTCCAAGTACGCCCTGCGGTGCCTGCGCATATAACTGCATGACTTCTTTCCCCGGATATTTTCCGGTGTTGGTCACATTGACACGCACGCGGATCACACCCTGTTTTTCTTCCGCAGATACTAACGCACGCTCGAAAGTCGTGTAGGAAAGACCGTAGCCAAACGGATAATTGACGGCTTTATCAGCCCCCGGTATTGTCTCAAAATAGCGGTAGCCGACGTAGATATCTTCTTTATAATCGACATATTTTACCGATTCATGGAATGTCTCCGATGACGGATAGTCTTCCAGTTTCTTTGCAAATGTGTCGGAAAGTTTTCCGGATGGGCTGCCGACGCCGCACAGAAGCTCTGCTGCTGCGCTTCCGCCTTCCATACCCCCCTGCCATGCCATCAGCACCGCCTGAATTTTTTCATTTTCTGCAAACCAGTCCGTATCGACCATGCCGCCGACATTCATAACGACTGCCACCTTCGGGAACAACTGCTGCACCTGTTCCACCATCGCGCTCTCTTCCTTCGTCAGGTAAAAGTCTCCGTCCGGAAAAATGTGCTCTGCCTTTTCCAGCAGCGGATCTGTCTGTACCGACTCATCCATCTCCTTATCATAAGAACTCTTTCTGTCCCAGCCTTCCCCGGAAAAACGGCTGATGCAGATCACTGCCGTGTCCGTGTACGCTCTCGCTTTTTTTGCAGTTTCTTCCGGAAACGCAGGCTCTACTGTCATTCCTGGTTCTGCTCCTGCCTCGTACTGTTTTTCTACCTCTTTACGGTAATAATCAGAGAGTGCCTCATACACTTCTACTTTTTCCGGCAGCTTCTTGAATCCCTCATACAAATTTGTCGTATAAGCAACGGTTACATCTCCGCTTCCGCCACCACCCTTGACATAGTCAAAACTGCCTTTTCCAAACAGGGCGAGTCTGGTGCCTGCCTGAAATGGGAGAAGGCTTTCATTGTTCTTTAGAAGAACCATGCCTTCTTTGGCGGCTTCTTTTGACAGGGTGATGTGTGCTTTTGAGGCGGTGACTTTGGTGCCGTCAGCTCCGAGAGGGAGGTTGGGTTGATAAAGTGATCTTTGCCATTTTTCCATGATTGTGGGCTCCTTTTTGAAATATTTGGTTGGTGGGCGTTGGAGGCAAAACTCTTCCGAAGGCTGTGAGCGTTGGGGCAAAACTCCTCTTTAGGCTGTGAGCGTTGGAGACAAAACTCCTCTTTAGGCTGTGAATGTTGTGAGGCATACACAGATTTAACGAAGGCACGCTCTCGCTGCGTGTCGCTCGTAGCGGTACTAAGCGACCAAAATACGGTCGCTAAGAACCGACGGCTCCCCAGCACCTTCTTATAAATCTGTATATCCCTCGCAACAGATGCAGGTTGTTGGGGAGTTTTGCCTCCAACGGGTTCAGGTTATTGATGAGTTTTGTTTCCAACGGCTTTAGGTTCCTGATGGGTTTTGTTTCCAACGACGCTAGGTTCCTGATGAGTTTTACTTCCAACTACGTCCACTTTCTGATAAACGTGTTTACTTCTTTCCAAATAAGTTGTCTTTCTTACAACTCTCTACGTCTCTGATTATTTATCATTTTCTATGTTCTTATCATACTTACCCCACACCTTAATTTCAAGGCAGATAATGACTTGTATTTCGGTCGATATTGACTTATTATGAATTCAGCAACAACGTCCGCTTCACTGTATCGTCCGGCGGTTTTCGCACGCCTTTCCAAAAGGCTTCCACCCCGGCACCGGTCAGGCTGCAGGAAGGCTCGCCAAAACTATACGAAAGGAACCCCACCACCATGACCACCCACGAGATCATCACCTCCAAACCTAAACTCCCCGTCTATTTTGACATCTACCAGTCCGACAACCAGCTCGTCCCAAGCCACTGGCACGCACATGTCGAGATCCTCTACATCTCCTCCGGCTCCATGCATGTCCTCTGCCGCGAGGAATCCTTTCTGCTGCACGCAGGAGATATCTTTCTGGTAAACTCCGGCGATATCCACTACACCCGCACGATCGGCAGAACCGAAACCTAT
>OHTM01000546.1_pt1 | contig 17555 bp, 10 predicted proteins | sample 1578951 | NCBI WGS metagenome assembly OHTM01 (sample SAMEA3879605, study PRJEB24766) | human gut metagenome | biome: human-associated habitat; feature: feces | place: USA | collected 1985/1987
TATTGTTCTTTGTAATAGTTACATTTCTTTATGCGATTTCTTTATTTACTTCTTCTGGTGTTTTGAATAATGATCTGTGGATGATATTTTTCAAATACTCTTTCAATAGCTCTTCTATTCTCCAGTCAAAGTCTGTATATTTTCGTACTCGCATATTTTTCATTCACCTCTTCTATTGAATTTTTTACATACAAATAGCCCACCATTTACTCAAATAGCAGGCTCAACTGTAAGTATTCATTTTTAGCTTTTATTTTTCTTCTTCATCTTCATTCCCTGTTATTTACTTAAATCCATGTTTACAACCACAATTTATTTGTTCAATAACTTCGAGCACGTTCGTAATCGAATGATCACTGTCTTTCCGGGCTCCACGGTGGACTCCGGTGGGCGGTGCTCCACCCGAAGACTTTATCCTGTAGATAAAATCCTGTTTACAGTTTCCTGTATCTATGAAAACAGCGTTTTAATCGCTTGTTCTCGGCTTTTTGGGCTGAAATCCTCGGATGCATTTTAATCCGAGATTCCAGGATGCATTCAGGTAGTAATTTCCCTGATGCCCATTCTTGCAGACAAAGTTCTGGCCTTTTTTATGTATGGATGCCCCACAGGCTGCACATGTAGAACTGATATTGTGCTGCTGCAGTTCCACTACAACAAGTCCTTCCTGCCAGGCTTTGTACTTTATTTTTTCGCGAATGGCGGTGCTGAGATGTATCGGTGAGAAGTTTCCTGCTTTTGACATCAGGATTCTGCTGTATTCTTTCTCATATTCTGGAAGAACGATAATCTTTGCACCTTGCTTGATTGTGTAATTTATAACTTGTCTACTTATGCTATGAGAATAAAAATCGTTGAGATTTTTTAATTTCATCCAGTAGCGTGAATTGGGGATTGCGCTGCTTCCACTGCTTCCTGATGCTTCGGATTTTTTGATCTTGTCAGTAACCTGCCTGCATCGGTGGGCATACTCAGCTCCTCCTCTTACAAAAAAGACTTTTTCTTTTGCGCCGTCAGAATTCAGCACGCAGCAGACTGTGAGTGCATCCTGATTGGTAAACGTTACGGCACAGATTTTTTCACCTGCTGCCATTCGTTCTTTGGCAGTTCTGCCGTCTTTTACAAAAGTTTTCCACGGGATGTGCAGCTCAGGGCCTGTCTTTTTCAGGACGATAGAAGGTGACATCATCTGCCCTTCTTCCGGTATGGTATTGCCACGGAGCTTGATGCGATTCCAGAGCCATTTTTCTCCAGTCCAGACTTTCAGTGTGATCGCATTTCCTTCAAAATCACGATACATGCCTTTATAACAGGTAACGGATTCTGTGAAAGAAGTGGAACGGATCTTCTGTTTTTCTCTGGAGAGGTAACTGCTGGTTGCGGCAATTGCACTGTTGATCGCAGCTCGCCTGAAATACAGGGGAACCTTTTGCCATGGCAGTGGGTACTGCACGGGCTGTCGGTCTCTGCCTGGGATTGTCAGCTTTTCCAGTGTGCGGAGTGCTTCCATGGAACCTGGTCTTCCATCCTGAAATGTGTCAAGGTATAGGTTGTAATAAAATTCCAGTATCTGGTTATACAGTTCCTGTGTTTTTACTAACCAGTCGGAATGTCTGGTCAGGATGTTCATCTTTTTAACTGTGATGGAGTAATACTGTGGTTTCTCCACGGGAACACCTCAATTTTTTCACAGAGTAGCATACTCTGCGATAAAAGAGCCCTGTGACTTGCATTTCTGCAAAGCCACAGGGCTCTTGACGATTTATTTGACGGTTATTAAATTTATTTCAATGCTTCAATTTCTGCTCTATCCAGACCATCGATACATTTCAGGATGCTGTCCACGGGAATACCATCCATGAGGAATTTCCTTGCGATAGATATTTTCTCGTCCAACAATTCCTGCTTCCTTTCTGCAGCTGCCTTCTGTAGAGCTCTCTCTTTATCTGCGCTTGCTCTCTGGAGAACTTTCTTCTTATCTGCTTTTTCTTTTTTTATGGCTTCTTGTACGGCTTTCTGTTTTTCTTCTTCAAAGAGTCTTCCAACTTTCGTCATTTCTATCCACCTCTTTATTCTTTCTGAATCTTCTCTGCGAATCACCTTATCTGTAAACACGATCAGTCCTGATAATAAAAATCTTTGTATTTCAGGCGAATCGATCTTTTTCGCCATCTCAAAGCATCTTACTATACAGTCCTGCATTTTCTCTTTTGTTTTATGTACCAGCGGCAGGATGATAAACTGCATCTGTTCTTCATCCGACAGAATCTCTCCTGAGTGGATTTTTCTCTGGAAGCGTGTTTCAATTTCCTGTGCATCCAGGTCGGAGAGGAATACTTCTTCTACCGTAAATTGCAGGCATCCCATGTCAACATCTGCCCTGGTGGTTCCCCTTCGGATGCTTCCAGTATAAATGACGATTATTCTTACTGGCTGGTTTTGTTTTTCACTTAATCCATACCTTTTTGTAGTCCGGGCAACGTAATTGAGATACTTGATCTTATCCGCGTAACTGTAGGTGCTCTCATAATCGACGATCACAATCGTGCCATCTTTCAGCCGGAAGAGATTGTCCAGACGCATCTCATTTGCTTCCACTGCTGGAAGATTCGTAGGCAGGATTTCAACAATCTCCGGAATATCCATTCCGTATGCCCGAAAGGATTTGTTCCTCATACTTTCACCAAAGACTTTGGATATGATGTCTTTATTCTGGTATGCAACAGGAATTTTCACCTGACCGCTTGTCTTTATCTTTCGTTTTATCTGGCGTTCATTCTTTCTGTTAAGCTGATTTATAGTAAAACCTCCCTTCTTTGATTCCGTAGATATGTTGATACTCTGTTCGTACTTTTTAAAAGAATATTACGCCAGTTTGTTCTATATATTGATTATACAATCACTGCAACTGGACAGCAACATTCTTTTCTGATTTTATAACTTTTTCTGGGATTATCTGGCAGAAGCGCCGGATCAGATGTCTGGATATCACTTACTGATATCCGATATCAGAATTATAACAGTTCTTTCATACAAATTACAACCGTAATCGTTCGACAATTTATCCCATATTAATCGAAGCCCTGGGCTTGCATTTCTGCAAAAACACAGGACTTCTGACAATTTATCTAAAGGAAATTAATTCATTCATTTTATTCATATTTTGTTTTTTTAGATCAAAGGATGGATGTACATATCGATTCAAGGTGATATTGATGCTGGAATGACCGAGAATTTCGCTGAGTGTTTTGATATCGAATCCGAGTTCCACACATCTGGTAGCAAAAGTATGGCGCAATGCATGGAAATTTGTTTCTGGGATTTTACATCTCTGAAGAAGCTTTTTGAAATGATACTGATACGTACGGGGCTCTATATATTTCTCTGTGGAACCGGTCAGAAGATATCCTTTTTGAGGAAGCTCACTGCTTTTTATGATCTGCAATAATTGATTTGGAATTGGAATGGTTCGGATAGAAGATGGTGTCTTTGGCGTTGCTATGATAAGCATTGTTTTCTTTCCATTATGTTCTTTTTGAACTCTCTGTATCGTTTTGTCTATATAAATAGAACCTTCCGTCAGAGAAATATCTTCCCATGTGAGTGCACAGATTTCTCCCAGACGGATTCCGGTATACATACATATGAGAATTCCAAGATTCCGGTATGTAAGATGCAGGCATAAATAAGAGGATAAGATTTTTTGATTCCGTTCACTTAAGATTACCAGTTTCTTCACCAGAGGCCGGCATTCAAAACGAAGAGGCGGCAAATATTGCAGATATTTTTTTGTATTTGCATAGACCAGAATGGATTTCATTACCGAAAGAATATCCAGTGTTGTTTTGGGCGCTAAGAGAGTTCCTTTTGGTGTTACTTTCAGAAGCAGTTTTTTATAAAATTCTTCGAGGCGTTGCACGGAAATGCTTTGCATTGTCTGCTCATGGAAAAATGGAAGCAGGTGCAGATTTATGATATTGGTATATTTGGCTACGGAAGATTCTTTTAGCAGCGGTGTCTTGTAGGTGATCCATTCCTTCACCACTTCTGAAAATGTGCGTACGATAATATCAGCAGTGCCAGACTCCGCAGGAATAGTTATTTCCTGTTTGATTTTGTTAAGTTTGATTTTTACCTCTGTGTAGCTTCTGGCATAGACATAACCATATTTGATTTTGCCATTTGCGTCTCTGTATTTGCGGAAACGTCCCTCCCAGCGACCATCTTTTCTTTTGTAAATGTTTTCTCCTTTTCTTGGCATAATTTGTGCTCCTTTCACTAGACCATAATTTTGACGGCTAATGATATTGTAATTGCTCATTTTGATTATGAATAACACTTCTTATGCCCTGTAATATCGAAAAAACGAAAAGAATTTCGTACTATATAGATATTTTATTCCATATTTTTGCATCTTTACATAATATTTTTTATGTGCTAGAATGTATGCGATTAAAAAAACGTCGCAGAGTATGCTACTCTGCGACATTTTTTCATCTCATTTATTTCACTTTTACGATATAAGTCTGCCACTCATCATCCTGATAAACGACTTCTCCCATACTCTTCAGCATATCGTTATTCAACTGGGCGCCGTACTTCTTTCGTTCACACGATCCCACAAAAATATACGATATATCATACTCTTCCAACAGGGACTTCACATGTGCTTCATCTGTCGAAGTATAAATATTCTCAACATCTGCGATCTTGGCATTAATGTCAGCAAGGTCTCCTCGCCACAGCCACTCATGCACATACCAACCCATGATCGTCGGGAGACCGGTCATGGCGGATACCCGTTCGTATTCGGAATAACTGTCACCGTTTGCTTCAAGCACCACTTCTACATCTTTGACATTTTCTTTGAGCCACTTGATTCCGCCGACATCTTCCGAGAAATCGGTCTCAAGAAAGGCAGTTGCATTCAGTCCTTTATATTCAGACGGTTTCCATACTTCACCGAACCAGGCATGTACACTGTTTCCGAAATAACCACAGGTCCATACAAAGAGAATCAGTCCGATCACTGCCAGGGCTTTGAGTATCTTATTCTTTCCTATGATCAGCAGACGGAAGATTGCGTAGATCATAGTCATCCCAAACATAATATATGCCTGATAGGTCAGCTTAAACATCGTATTGGCACGGGCATTTCCGTTTTCATAAATATCACGTACATAGACGAGTTCCGGAATCAGCACCAGACCGATCGCACAGAGTCCCATGACCACAGCAAAAAGATCCGGAAGTGTAACTGATTTCAAAAGCCGATACAGAGATCTGTTTTCTGCCACTTTTAATTTCTCAACAAGCAGAGAAATGATAAACAATGCAGTCAGTATCGTCGGCAGGCCCCAGAGCACCAAAAGCTGATGCGGAAGGGAATGATGCTGGGCAAGTGCGACTCCCTGTACCATATTACTGCTGTCAAACTGCATCGTAAACGGAAGGATGATCAGTGTTGCCAGTATCAGGATCTCCGCTGCCTGTGCCGCTGTCACGGCAAGGATCCATTTTACCTTTCCTTCCTGTCCGATAATATTCATGATCAGGATCACTCCACAGGTCACTGTATAATAAATGACAAAATCCCAGTAGTTTGTCCAGTGGAACATTCCCAGAAGGGCTGCAGCTGCCAGGAGCTGTGGCATCAGAAGCTGTCTGCGCCAGAATTCTTTTTTCTCTGTATTCTCGAGTGTGATCTTTGTTGTTCTTACCTTTTTCATCCAGGCATAAAGCAATGCAAGGATCAAAAGAACAAACATAATATCCACAACATGTGCATGCAGATCTCCAAGTACGAAGGAATAACATGGAAATTCATGAATCGTTTTGTCATCTACATCCGGGTTGAATCCGATATATCTGGTCGCATCTGGGAACCAGTAACTGCTGACTTCCTCTCCTTTCAATTTCTGGATCCATGGAATCACGCATGCATAAACAACATAGTGCATATTTCCGGCCACGGAAACTGCGATTCCGGCCAGAAATCCTGTTACAGACGGCAGCTTTTTCTTCCATCCGCTGATGTTTCTGCCCAGTCGGTCTTTCACCATCTGATGCACGAGTGAGAATGGCATAATAAAGGCAAGCCCTGCCACAAAAGTACGCATCAGGTTGTAGGTCAGTTCTACTTTCGTGCCTGACAGCTTTGTCAGAAATACTGCAAAATACTGTCCGCCATAATAGTAATTGATCTTGCCCTCAGAATACCAGAGATCTGTTGCAGGAAGTGTTTTGCTTCGCATCATTGCTTCCATGAAACCATAATCCATAAATTTCTCTGTTCCATAAGCTGCCGGATGGAATCCTGCAAAATATGTCCACATAAGAAAGAATGCAAAGAAAAGAAGCTCTTCCGCATATACCAGATTAAGATGTGCAAAAGGAATACACTCGAATCCGTCTTTCTGTTCTTTTCGGTATAATAATATAGAAAGAACAGTGCAGATAACAGTCACCGCCACGCAGGTAACTGCTGTAAATTTCAATATCTTCACAGTTACCAGAAACCATGTCAGAAAACCGGTGATCGCGATTGCGGTTACTTTTGAAAAAATCCATCCCTTATCATCAAAACGTCGAAACATTCTTCCTGTCAATGGCATAGCTGCCACTCCCAGCACCAGTGCCAGAAGATACCAGGTCCAAAAAGTCCATACATCGCCCTGCAGCAGATATGCTGACAATGCAACTAATACTGCTGCCGGTATGATCATCATGATTAATTTTTTTATTTTATCAGGTTTCATAAATTCTTATTCTCCCGTCCTCTGTTTCATATACCAGCTTGTATACACTGGCAATTGTTTCTTCTCTGCAGTACTGCTGTTCGTATTCCATTCCTTCTTCATACAGAATGTAGGTGATTTTTTCCTGCTTTACAAGTTTCTTCAGTTCTTCTTTGTTTATTGTACTGTAAATAGTCTTTGCCTGTGCTGCGCGATAATAAGTATCATATCCCGCCGACCACGCATAATATGGCCATCCCATATACATCATGACTCCCGACATCGTTACCTCATTGATGCTGTATTCCGGAGTCAGGATCAGATCTTCATGCGTCAGATGTTCTTCCAGCCAGTCTGTCAGATCACTGTTCATATTCACGCTGACTCTGTGCCCTGGGCCATTATTTCGTATGATCACAACAAAATCATAAATACCGGTAATGGTCAGACAGACAGCAAGTAGTACCGCTACGATTCTGTGAAGTATCTTTTTCTGAAACAGTTGCATAAGTGCCCATGCCCAGAAAATTGCGGTAAATGCATAGGAGATCATAATATATTTATGATTCACTGCAATATCTGGAGTGAGCGATACAAAAAATGCAAATGCAGCCGGAAACAGGAAACTTATAAGAGCCGCTCTCTGCTGTCGTTTTTTCAACAAGAACACCAGCACAACTGTGCCGACAAAGAAAATCCCACTCATCTGGATCAGGTACCACAGTACTCCCCACAGGGTTTTATCATCGGAAAGAAATCCCCAGTAAAGAGAAGGGCTTACTGCTTCCCCCCAGATAAAGATCCTGGTCTGAAGCACCGAAAAGATCACGGATGTGGCTGCAAGGATCAGATAATCCAGCTTCCCGTCTGAAAAAACAGCAAAGCCCAGCAGGATCAGCAGGCCACCGATCACCGCTGCTCCATTCCAGAACGATGTCAATCCCAGGAACATCCCTGCCATCAGTGCATTTTCCGGGCAGATACATTTCCACGCCTTTTTTGTAAAAAATCGGTTACGAAGCCAGACAATGCCTTTTTCTTCCTCGGCACAGCCGATATCCAGCCAGTCCATAAATAACCAGATGACAAGAGAAACGATCAGAAGTCCAAATGCCAGATGCCTCTGATTCAGATATACATTAAAATTCCATAATCCCCAGTTTTCATTGGTTGTATATCCGATAAATGTTGTATTGTCCCTCAGCGTTGCCCACAGGTCTTTTGCCTGTAGATGTTCTGTCACAAAATGAAAAAATGAAAGTGAACTGCGGAAGAAAAAAAGTACCAATGTCAGAATTCCGGCTGCCAGGCTTGCTGTCAGTCGTTTTGCAATGCTGTAAAGCAGCATCAGAAATCCCAGCAGCGCCAGAACACTTTCTATATTATATGCAAAATCCAGTCTGATCCCGAGAAATTCCAGATTTCCGACAAGAAACTGAAACATAAAATGATATTTGACATCCTGTCCTCCGAAATGCGGGTACTCTGTCGGGAAGTTATTGCCCTTTGAGAAAGAGCGCATCATCGCTGTATGTGGTGCATAATCCCCGTATACGGAAAACCCACTGTACAGTTCGCCATTTCTTATATAAAAAACATAAAACATGATCCACGTCAGAAATACCAACAGGAATCCAAATAAAATACACTCTTTTCGAAATGCCCTGCTGTCACTGATCAGCTTCCTGTCTGCCACGGTCCATACAGTTCCTGTTTTTCGATATCGTTTCCAATAAAGCAAAACCAGAACAACTGCCGTTATGATCAGAACAGCTGTATTTCCATAGATCAGTGGTTTCTTAGCACCTGCTTCGCTGGCCGCCCAGGAGATCATGTACGTTGTCCATCCAAATACCAGTGTTCCCATTCCAAAAGTGGCTGCCGCCAGAACCCATATCTGATTGCAGAAAGCTTTGTGCTGTCCGTTCCTGCTGCCTGCTTCCTGAGCGTTTTTTCCTGTAAACAAAAGAATTTCTGCCAGTTCTTTACCAGCCAGCAGGCTCAGTACTATATATATGATACCAAACATTATCCACCTCGTCATTAAATCTCGTACAGAATATATTACACTTTATACCTGCCAGAGCCTGTAAAATCGTTTTTCTCTGCTCATACGGATTTAGTATAACAAAGGAACTTTCATATAGCAAACAAACTTCCTGATTTTCACAATATTTACACTTTTTAGCTGTAACTTTTCCGGTTATCCACATGCAGATATGTATCAATTCCATCTGCCACTGCAGCCGCTACTCTTTGCTGATACAATTCTGTCTGCAATTTTCTGGCCTCTTCGGGATTGGTCAGGAAACCACATTCTACGATCACAAGCGTTCCGGGACTTCTTTTGAGCAGATAATAACTGGTATTTCCCTTGATTTCTCTTGGTCGGTCTATTTCCAGCTTTTCATTCAGGCTGCTTTGTACTGCCTCTGCAAGCTTCTTTCCTTCTTCAGAACTTTCATAATAAAAAACCTGCGGTCCATGCACAGATGCATCCTGCTGATAGCTGTTCTGGTGAATACTTACCGACAGCACCGGTGACTTTTCGCCGATCATTGCTATGCGACGCTGCATATCCTGTGCTTTTTTATTATTTGCTGATGCATCATAAAGTCCTTTATCTGTTTCTCTTGTCATTACCACAGAATAGCCCCTTGTTTCAAGCTCACTTTTCAGCAGAAGTGATATCGCCAGATTGATTCCTTTCTCTTCCAGTCCATCTGCACCGATCATCCCAGGATCATCCTCCCCATGTCCGGGATCTATAAGAATCAGTTTCGGAAAATTCATCTGTACTGAAACAACAGCAGCCTGTCTGGACAGCAGGTAAAAACTTACCAGCAGCAGACAGGCCATGACCATTTCCATTCTGTATTTTCTGAATTTTTTCATGCATGCACACCTCGCTGCATATTCCTTCTATGTATATGCAGCGGTATGGCTTCTTACTACCTTACTCATACTTTACGATTTCTTTTTTCAGACGTTTCATAATCCGTTTCTCCAGTCTGGAAATATAGGACTGAGAGATTCCAAGAAGATCTGCGACTTCTTTCTGCGTCTTCTCTTTTCCGTCGGCATTGTTCAGTCCAAAACGCAGCCGTATGATCGTCTGTTCTCTTGGTGACAGTTTGTTGATTGCTTTTCCCAGAAGTGTGATTTCCACTTCATCCTCCAGTTTCCTGGATATCACATCATCATCAGTTCCAAGAATATCCGAAAGAAGCAGTTCATTGCCATCCCAGTCCACATTCAATGGTTCATCAATAGATACTTCCATTCTCGTCTTACTGTTTCGCCGCAGATACATCAGAATCTCATTTTCAATACAACGTGATGCATATGTCGCCAGTTTGATATTCTTTACCGGGTTGAATGTATTGATAGCCTTGATCAGACCGATCGTCCCGATCGAGATCAGGTCTTCCACTCCAACTCCTGTGTTATCGAATTTTCTTGCAATATAAACGACGAGTCTGAGATTATGCTCAATCAGCAGGGATCTGGCTTCCTGCTCCTGGTCTGTTTTGAGTCTGCTGATCACATATGCTTCTCTTTTTGGCTCCAGTGGTGCCGGAAGCACATCACTTCCTCCGATATAATACAGTCCTCTCGATCTTGAAAGAACTAATTTCTGAAAAACCTGAAACGGACGATAATCCACTCCTGCTGCCGATCTGCTCATATCCTGCCCCTCCTAATGCAATAATCTGGAATTCAATATCACTTTGTATTCCTTTCCCAAAGCAAAAGGTTCTGAAGACAATGCAAACACCGGTCCGGATACATGGATCCGCTCTCCCGGAATCTGAATACAAAGATCCTCTAATGTCACTGCCAGAATCAGCTGCACTTCCCGTCCTACGGTCTGGAAGGACAGATAGTGCGGTTTCAGGTCAGCGATCTCTGTACTTTCAATCTCCTCTGGTCTTTCTTTAAGATGCAGCAGCCTGTCTGTCAGCTCCTCACTCAGAAGACTTCGAAGTATTTCCGGATCTGCCACCGAAACCGGTGCTCCAGTCACTGTATCACACAGACGGTTTCCTGTATCATACAGACCATACGTCTCCTGCAGCTGTCCGTGATATTTCAGGGCAACCGGATAGATATGTTCTCTGGATTCTTTTATTTGTTCCATCAGGCAGATCATCAGACTTAACCCTCCATAAGTCACAGCCGCACACGATAAAAAAAACACAGCCGTCACTCTTCTGTTTTCTGATACCGCCATCCAGAAACCACCGGTCAGAAATGTCATTCCAAAGAAAAACAGTGCGGCTCCGGTCATGTGCTTCACATCCTGGATCTCATATGCGATCCATATCATGAACACAGCACAGACTACTCGAAGAACTATGGTCAGTACCCCTGTTTTTCCTGGTCGTACATAAAGATTCAGACACGCAAAAAGAGCTCCGACCGCTGCCGCCGCCAGACATCTTCGTCTGCTGTTCTTTCTCCTCAGAACAATTCCTGTAAGTCTCAGAAGAATATAGTCCATCAGAAGATTCGCAGCAAACACAATATCTATGTACACTTCCTGATGCATACAAAAAGCCCCCTGCCGCCTATAGATCCTTCACTTTGGTAAGTGAACTCATTATAGGTGACAGAGGGCGCAGATTTTGTCAAAACAGCGTGTCGTATCCCAGGAACTTATCGACACAAAAAGAGGAAGGCATTTCGCCTCCCTCTGATAGGATCTTACACAGACCGATTATTTTTTCTCTTCCTCTACTTCGATCTTGCGGATTGTTTTATTTTTGATTTCTTCTTTGATTGCTGCAATGAATTCTCCGAGGTCTTTCATTCCTTCATCACCAAGGTAACGGCTTCTTACGGAAACCTTGCCCTCTTCCTCTTCTTTTGCACCAACTACAAGCATGTACGGTACTCTTTCCAGACGTGCTTCACGGATCTTGTAGCCCATCTTTTCGGAACGTCTGTCAACGGAGCAGCGGATGCCTGCTTCTTTCATCTGTGCTTCTACTTTGTCAGCATAAGCATTGAATTTTTCGGAGATCGGGATCACACGAACCTGCTCCGGACACAGCCATGTCGGGAACATTCCTGCGTATTTTTCGATCAGCCATGCAAGTGTTCTTTCATAGCATCCCATGGATGTACGATGGATGATGCATGGACGTTTCTTGTCGCCGTTTTCGTCGATATAGTACATATCGAACTGTTCAGCAAGAAGTGCATCCCACTGGATTGTGATCATTGTATCTTCTTTGCCATATACGTTCTTAGCATTGATGTCGACCTTCGGTCCGTAGAATGCTGCTTCTCCGACATCCTCTGTGAATGGGATGTTCAGTTCTTCGAGCATCTGACGGATATCTTCTTCTGTCTCATTCCATACTTCCGGCTCACCGATGTATTTTTCTCTGTTATTCGGATCCCATTTGGACAGATGATAGGTTACATCTTCCTCAACGCCAAGAACCTGCAGACAATACTGTGCAAGTGCGATACAGTCTTTGAATTCTTTGACCATCTGGTCTGGTCTTACGATCAGATGTCCTTCGGAAATTGTAAACTGACGAACACGTGTCAGACCATGCATCTCACCGGAATCCTCATTACGGAACAGTGTGGATGTTTCGCCGTAACGAAGCGGCAGGTCACGGTAGCTGTGCTGTTCTGCTTTATATACATAGTACTGGAATGGGCATGTCATCGGACGGAGAGCATATACTTCTTTGTCTTTCTCTTCGTCACCAAGTACGAACATTCCGTCTTTGTAATGATCCCAGTGTCCGGAGATCTTGTAGAGGTCGCTCTTTGCCATCAGAGGAGTTTTTGTTCTTACGTAGCCACGTTTTGTCTCCTCATCTTCGATCCATCTCTGCAGTTCCTGCATCATGATAACACCGTTTGGCATGATCAGCGGAAGTCCCTGTCCGATTACATCTACAGTTGTAAAAATTTTCATCTCACGGCCAAGTTTATTGTGGTCACGTTTTTTAGCTTCTTCCATCTGCTCCAGATGTTCTTTGAGTTCATCTTTTGTAGCATATGCTGTTCCGTAGATACGTGTCAGCATTGCGTTCTTTTCGCTTCCTCTCCAGTAAGCACTGGAAGAAGAAAGAAGTTTGAATGCTTTTACGCCTTTTACGCTCATAAGGTGTGGTCCTGCGCAGAGATCTGTCCAGTCACCCTGTGAATAGAAGGAGATTTCTTCGCCTTCCGGAAGGTCTTCGATCAGCTCAACTTTGTATGGTTCATTTTTCTCTTTGAAGAATGCGATCGCGTCTTCTCTTGATTTTGTGAAGCGCTCGATCTTTGCACCTTTTTTGATGATCTTCTTCATTTCTTTTTCGATTGCATCCAGATCCTCACGGGAGAATGGTTCGTGAGCGAAGTCATAATAAAATCCTGTATCAATAGAAGGTCCGATAGCAACTTTAGCTTCCGGATATAAGGTCTGTACTGCCTGTGCAAGTACATGGGAAGCTGTGTGACGAAGAACAGCAAGTCCTTTTTCGTCTTTTGCTGTGAGAATGTTCAGTTCGCAGTCGCTGTCAAGAACAGTACGAAGGTCTACAACTTCTCCGTTTACTTCGCCTGCACATGCTGCACGTGCCAGTCCTTCACTGATATCATAAGCGATGTCGATAACTGATTTTGCTTCGGAATACTCTTTTTTGGATCCGTCTTTCAATGTGATGATCATAATTTTGAACTCCTTTTTTGAATAAAATTTTAAAGTTTTCCACAGGGACGAGTAAATATACTATTATGATATCTACGGATTATTCCGTGCTATGCACTCTCATAATCCTACATAAAAAAAGTCCCTTACAATACATCTCTGTATTGTAAGGGACGAATAATCTACTCGCGGTTCCACCCTGCTTGCTGCATCTGCCATATGGCAGCTCAGCCACTCTTATAAGATGGTAACGGAATCACCGGACCGGATTAGGGCCACTCGGAGATGGTCTTCGACTGTTTCCCGCTGAAATACTCTCAGCAAATGTATTTCTCTCTGGAGCCTTCCACAGTTTACTCTTCTCTTCAACGTGTTTCTTTATTCTGTTACCCATTATATCCACATGGTTTTAGTTTGTCAATGCCTATTTTTCATTTTGGTCAGACCAATTTGGTGTATCCGTTTAAACCTGTTTATTTAAAGTACTCTACACCAGATTCGAAGATCTTGATATCCTGCTCGCCGTAGATGTTTACAGCCACTCCGTCGCCACGGCGTTCGCTGTGAGCCATCTTACCAAGGATACGTCCGTCCGGACTTGTGATACCTTCGATGTTCATGTAGGAACCATTTACGTTCCATTCTTCGTCTGCACTGAGTTCACCGGCTGGAGTTACATACTGAGTTGCAACCTGTCCGTTTGCGAAGAGTTTTGCAAGCCATTCATCGTTGGCAACAAAACGTCCTTCACCGTGGGATGCAGGGTTACAGTATACTCCGCCAAGCTGTGCTTTCTGGAGCCATGGAGACTTGTTGCTTACAACCTTGGTGTAAACCATCTTAGAGATATGACGTCCGATGGTGTTGAAGGTCAGTGTCGGGGAATCTGCTTTCTGTCCGCAGATCTCACCGTATGGTACCAGACCGAGTTTAATCAGAGCCTGGAATCCATTACAGATACCAAGTGCAAGACCGTCTCTCTCGTTGACAAGCTTCATAACTGCTTCTTTAATCTTTGCGTTCTGGAATGCAGTTGCAAAGAATTTCGCAGAGCCATCTGGTTCATCACCAGCGGAGAATCCACCTGGGAACATAATGATCTGAGCCTGGTCGATTGCTTTTGTGAAGAGTTCCACGGAATCATGGATATCTTCTGCTGTCAGGTTCTTGAATACTTTAACGTCAACCTCTGCACCAGCGCGTTCAAAAGCACGTGTGCTGTCGTATTCGCAGTTTGTTCCAGGGAATACCGGAATAAATACACGCGGTTTTGCAACTTTGTGTTTGCATACATAAATGTTTTCTGCATGGTACAGGTCATCTTTTGCCTGTTTTTCGTTGTCTTCGCCGGAAGTTGTCTTGAATACTCTTTCCAGAGTTCCCTTCCATGCTTCTTCAGCTTCTTTTTCAGTAATAGCAGTATTTCCGTAAGAGAATTTACCGTCATCTGTAACTTCACCGATCAGTGTGTATGTGATGGAAAGCTGTCCGACTTTGTCTGCCGGAACTTCCATGATAATATCACCAAATCCTGGTGCGAAGAAGTCTCTTGGATCCAGGTTGTGTTCGATTTTCACACCGAGTGCATTACCGAAGGCCATCTTGGAAACAGCTGCTGCAATACCATGACGATCCAGTGCGTAAGCGGAAACAACTTTTCCAGCCTGGATATCATTGTGGAGTTTTTCGTACTGATCCATGATTCCTGCGTAATCCGGCAAATCGTACTGATCACGCGGTGCGCGGAGCCATACAAGTTTATTTCCTGCTTTTTTGAGTTCAGGTGTGATCACGTCCTGGATCTTGGCTACGTCTACTGCAAAGGAAACAAGCGTCGGAGGCACGTCGATCTCATTGAAGGTACCGGACATACTGTCTTTACCACCGATGGACGGAAGTCCGAATCCCATCTGTGCTGCATAGGCACCAAGGAGTGCGGAGAATGGCTGGCTCCATCTCTTTGGATCTTCGGTCATACGACGGAAGTATTCCTGGAATGTGAAGCGGATCTTCTTGTAATCACCGCCTGTAGCTACGATTCTTGCTACAGATTCTGTTACCGCGTAAGCAGCTCCGTGATATGGACTCCAGGAAGAGAGATATGGATCAAAGCCGTAACTCATCATGGTAACTGTATCAGTTTTTCCGTTCTGTACCGGAACTTTTGCAACCATGCTCTGTGTTTCTGTAAGCTGATACTGACCACCGTATGGCATAAATACGCTGCCTGCACCGATAGAACCGTCGAACATTTCAACGAGACCTTTCTGGGAGCATACGTTGAGGTCAGCAAGTGTCTCCAGCCATTTTGCCTTAACATCGACAACGTCTGGTCTTTCTTCGAAAAGGTTTCCGTCTTTGTTCGGGATCTCAACCTCTACAGTTGTTTCCTGATGTGCACCGTTGGTATCAAGGAATGCACGGGAAATGTTAACGATCTCTTTGCCTCTCCATGTAAGAACAAGGCGTGGCTCTTCGGTAACGACTGCAACCGGGATTGCTTCGAGGTTTTCTTCGTTTGCAAAGCCAAGGAATTTGTCAACATCTTTTGGATCTACAACAACTGCCATACGCTCCTGGGATTCAGAGATTGCGATCTCTGTTCCGTCAAGGCCGGCATATTTTTTCGGAACTTTGTCAAGGTCTACGCGAAGTCCATCTGCAAGCTCACCGATGGCAACGGATACACCGCCTGCACCAAAGTCGTTACATTTTTTGATGATGTAGCTGACTTCTTCACGTCTGAACATACGCTGGATCTTACGCTCTGTAGGTGCGTTACCTTTCTGTACTTCTGCACCGCAGACTTCGATGGAAGCCTCTGTGTGTACCTTGGAGGAACCTGTTGCACCACCGATACCGTCACGGCCGGTACGTCCTCCCAGAAGGATGATGATATCTCCCGGATCGGAGTTTTCACGGATAACGGCACGTCTCGGAGCTGCACCCATAACGGCACCAATCTCCATACGTTTTGCAACGTAGTCCGGATGATAGATTTCTTTGACATAGCCGGTAGCCAGACCGATCTGGTTACCATATGAGCTGTATCCATGAGCAGCACTTCTGACCAGTTTCTTCTGTGGAAGTTTACCTTTGAGCGTTTCTTTTACAGATACAGTCGGATCAGCAGCACCTGTCACACGCATTGCCTGATATACATAAGTACGTCCGGAAAGCGGGTCGCGGATTGCACCGCCAAGGCAGGTAGCAGCACCACCAAATGGCTCGATCTCTGTCGGATGGTTGTGTGTCTCATTCTTAAAGTTGATAAGCCACTCTTCCTCTTTGCCATCTACATCTACCGGTACAACAATACTGCAGGCATTGATCTCGTCGGATTCTTCCTGGTCAGCCAGTTTTCCTTCGGATTTGAGTTTTTTCATTGCCATCAGAGCAAGATCCATCAGGCAGACAAATTTGTCATCACGGCCTTTGTAGAGAACTTCTCTGTCAGCAAGGTATTCTTCGTATGTTTTTACGATTGGTTCTTTGTAATCACCTTCATCGAACTTCACGTCTGTAAGTTCTGTGGAGAATGTGGTATGACGGCAGTGATCAGACCAGTAGGTATCGAGTACTCGGATCTCTGTCATGGAAGGATCACGTTTTTCTTCGTTTTTGAAGTAGTTCTGGATATGCTGGAAATCTTTGAATGTCATTGCAAGATTCAGGGAGTCATAGAGGGCTTTGAGATCTGCCTCGGACATTTCTTTAAATCCGTCAAAAATCTTGACATCTTCCGGTTCCGGGAATACGGTAACCAGTGTTTCCGGTTTTTCAAGTCCTGTCTCACGGGAATCAACCGGGTTGATGCAGTGATGTTTGATCGCATCAAATTCTTCGTCTGTTACATTTCCTTCTATTACATAAGTTGTTGCAGAACGGATGATCGGCTGTGCATCCCCGTCAAGGAACTGCACACACTGTACAGCGGAATCTGCTCTCTGGTCGAACTGTCCCGGAAGATATTCTACGGAAAAAATTCTGGCACCTTCTGCTGCCTCGAATTTTTCGAGATATAGATCGTCTACCGGCGGCTCAGCAAATACAGTTCTGCATGCTTTTTCAAAAACTTCATCTGAAATATTTTCTACATCATAACGGATCAGCACTCTTACATTTGTTGCGGATTTAATTCCGAGATAGCTGCTGAT
>OHTM01000589.1_pt1 | contig 16596 bp, 9 predicted proteins | sample 1578951 | NCBI WGS metagenome assembly OHTM01 (sample SAMEA3879605, study PRJEB24766) | human gut metagenome | biome: human-associated habitat; feature: feces | place: USA | collected 1985/1987
AGAGTTGGAATTGATACATCAAAACCTGTCCAAATATCTCAAACAGGATGCTCCTGAAATACAAAGATCTTCTCATAACCAACTCCCTTCTTTGTAAAACCATAATAATAGGCAGCGATTTCACTCGCTGCCTAAATTCCCATTAAACCGATATCCTACACCTCGTACTGTTTGTATATATAATGGTTGTCCAGGATCATCTTCTATTTTTTCTCTGATATTGCAGATATGTCGCATAACCACATTATAATCACCGGAATAAGGTTCATTCCATACCAGATCATAAACCATTTCTTTTCCAAATATTCTACCTGGACTTTTCGCTAAAAGAAGTAAAATATCATATTCATATTTTGAAAGATGAACATCACTATCATTCTTTTTAACAATTCGTTCCTGTAGATATATTTTTAATTCTCCAAACCTTATAATTTCCGGTATGAATTGGTTTTTATGTTCCCAGCTAGTCAATATGTTTTCACTTATGCTTCCATTAGCATCTGTGATTCTCTCAATAATTTCTATCTTTTTCACCTTTATTGCCTCTACATTATTAATTTTTTCTTCTACAAGTAATATAATATATTTATTACATATGTAGGATTTAGCAGGAGGATTTTATTATGTCACTACCCCAGATTTCAGAAGCCGAATTTGAAGTTATGAAAATTGTATGGAAATATGCTCCCATCAATACAAATGAAATTACAGAAAAACTTACTCTAACTACCAGCTGGAGTCCAAAAACAATTCAAACTCTTATCAAGAGACTTGTTTCCAAAAAAGCTCTTTCCTACGAAAAACAAAGCCGGGTATTTGTCTATACTCCATTAGTCCAAGAAGATGAATATATGCGCCAGGAAAGCAATTCTTTTTTAAAGCGATATTATAATGGAAATCTTTCTTCTATGCTGGCTTCTTACCTTGAAGACGATAAGCTCTCTTCAACAGAAATTGATAACTTACGCCATTTATTATCAAAACATCAGAAATAGGAGGTTTTGAATGAGCAACTGGATCATCCACTTTTTAATCAGTAATATCTTCATATGTATTTTTACACTTGTAATAATCGGAACAAAAAAACTTCTGAAAAAATATTTATCTGCGACTACACAGTACCATCTCTGTTTTCTTTTATTTTTATTACTTGCCGTGCCATTTTTTCCTGTACAGATTCATGGCTCACAACTTTTTTCATGGTTACATTTTTTTCAAACTGACTCAGGACTTAACTCTGGTACCGACACGCTATCCGAACTTACCAGTAATACACAAAATATTTTGTTAAACCAGGTGAATGATTTTTCAGTTTCCATCAGTAGTCAATTTTCTGGAGGCTTGAATACCATACTCTTTCTAATATGGATAACGGGTGTTATGATTATGTCAGTCCTCACCCTTCATTCATTAAACTATGTACGTTCCATAAAAAGATCTGCTCTCCCGCTTCAAAATCAGCAGGTAAAAACTATTTATTACAATTGTTTAAAGGAACTTAAAATCTCTCACCCAGTATCAGTCTACAGTACTGCATTTTTAAAATCACCAGTTTTAATCGGAATAATACATCCCAGAATTTACATTCCCATCCATTTAATTTCCGAACTGAATCCTGATGATATGCGTTTTATGCTGCTACACGAATTACAGCATTACCGTCACAAAGATACATTTATTGGCTTCCTCATGGTCATAAGTAATATACTCTACTGGTTTAACCCTTTTGTTTGGTACACTTTAAAAGAAATTCTCTGTGACCGTGAAATAGCCTGTGATTCTGCTGTATTGCAGATGATTTCTGCTGATGAATACCAAGCTTATGGAACTACACTGATTAATTTTGCAGAAAAAATATCCTCTTTTTCCTCTCCACTGGCAGTTGGAATGTCCGGAAATTTCAGGCAGATGAAACGACGTATTCTCAACATCGCCGTTTTTAGGAAAGAAACTCTTTATCAAAAAATGAGAGCATTGATAATTTATCTGGTCATTAGTGCTGTTTTTATTGGATGTACACCCATTTTATCCGTTGATGCCTCTACTCAAAGCGTATATCATTTTAGTGATACAGACAAAAATATCTCCCTGTTAGATATATCCGAAACATTTGGAACATATGATGGATCATTTGTTTTGTATGACAATAATTTGGATTCCTGGAAAATATACGATCTTGAAGAAGCCACCAAACGTATTCCGCCAGAGTCTACCTACAAAATATACGATGCATTATTAGGGTTGGAATCCGGAATCATCACACCAGAACACTCTTCCATGACATGGAATGGTGATGCCTTTCCTTTTCCATCCTGGGAAGCTGATCAGGATTTAAACTCTGCTATGCAAAATTCCGTTAACTGGTATTTCCAGGCAATTGATTCGCAGCTCGGAATTAACAGAGTCCAGGAATTTTTGAATAAAATAGAATATGGAAACCAAACAACCAGTTCAAATCTGGATTTATACTGGTCCGATTTTTCATTAAAAATCTCGCCTTTAGAGCAAGTAACATTATTAAAAAAATTTAACACAAATGAATTCCATCTAAATTTCCAAAATGTATTTTCTGTTAAAAATGCTATAAAAATTGCCAGTACACCTAATGGTAATTTCTACGGAAAAACTGGAACCGGTCGTGTCAACGGACAGGATATCAACGGCTGGTTTATCGGATATGTAGAAACTTCCGATAACAGCTATTATTTTGCAACCAATATCCAAAGTGATTCTAATGCAACTGGCAAAAAAGCATTTGAAATCACTTCTGATATCTTAAAAAAATTACATATATGGAATTAACAAATATGAAAGGGCTGATAGTTGTTATCAGTTCTTTCTTTTTATTCTATATTGATATTTGGGAACTTCTTTCGTACCATTATTCAGAATTTTATTCCCCATATATTTAAAACTCTTATCATCGTTGAACTTAACAGTCAGCTCACTTGTAATAACGGCATCATTACATATAAATGTATCACATACAGCATCAACAACCAACACACTGTTTCCCTCTCCGCTATCTCTTATTTCAACGACCTCCGGTAAAGATGTTCCAAAATAAGTAGGGCTATAATTTAAACAGCCTAATCGTTCCCAGTCATAAGTTTGATGTTCCGAATCAAATACTGCCCATTTTTTAATTTGATCTGCTGTTATCGGCAAAAACTCCATTATCAGATTTTCAAACTCTTCTGCCGGAATTCCACTTGAGTTACCTGAAAACTCATATCTCTCCCCGTATTTCATTCGATATAAATATTCATATAAACCATTATAATCTAACCCTTCCATATCAGATCTATCCCAATCAGAACATAAAAGATTATTCCCCTGATATCCAAGCAAATACACACACCTCTTTGAAACTTCCCTGCATTCATCACTTAAAGGTTTAATTCTTATCATAGAACTGCCATCAACCGCTTCTGATACTTCCGGATACTTTGGAACGCATAGCGTATAACCAAACCAGCCTTTTTCTGTATATTTCCATTCTTCTATCCTTGTATACGAAACATATACAATAGATGGATTGTCGTTCATACCCCAAACAGCTTTCACAGCCAGCAAATACATATCTGTCCCATCATAATTGAATTTGAGTCTTTCTATCCCACCATCCCTGTTAATCCTATATAAGACGATATCTCCTGTCAGATCCTGTTCTGCCCTGAAAAGAAATTCTTCCATTTTAGAATAATTAGCCATATTTGAATACGGTGCTGATGTAATAACGGGGACATTTTTTTCCTTTAATACTTCCTGCATTTCTTCCATTACTGTCTCAGAAACTACTATATTCGATGAAGTCCCTTTATCCGCCTTTTGATAAATGACTTTCATCTGATTCATAACATTCTTACAATCTTCAATAGCTTCTTCTTTCACGACTTCATCTACTGGCAAATCATATCCTCTTTCTTGTACAGCATAATTCGCAGTTTCCTGTGAAATATATTCTAAATCAGCCCCTTTACATTTTGTATTTCCTATGAAAAAGCATCCCGAAATAAATAAAACGCTCATCATCTTTTTCAGTTTTCTTTTTGTAATCATATCAATTATCTCCATAACATTCCTCCCACTTTTCGTCTGATAATCTTTCTGTATACCAGGTAACCTCTATTTCTGACCTTGATACATAATTGGATACATATTGAAATCTATCTTTATCTAACAGCCGAATGGTTACGCTATGACAAAACGCCTGATCTAATTCTTTTTGTGGCCATACCGCATTTACTTCCAGTGTTATTGTTCCATCTTGATTTTCTATGTAGGAAACAACTTCCGGATATGGAATATATGGTGTGGGAGCAAAATCATATACGATTCCTCTGGTTCGATACCGATATGTCTGTATTTCTGTGTGAAATACCGTTCCTGTCTGCAGTATCTCTGCGCTTATATTAAAATATTTTTGAAATATCGTTTCAAATGATTCTTTTGGGATTTCATAAGTCTTTCCTTCCTTAAATTCATCAGTTTTTTCTTCCATTGAAAGTAAACGATCAAAAACATCATAAAAATTTATTCCATCATAATTTTTTTCACTCCAATTAGAAGTAAACAATTTATTAAGTGTATATCCAAAAGGAAGTATATATTTTCGATTCAACTCCCGACATTTTTTATTTAACGGTGCTACCCGAAAGTCCCGATATCCAGACGGTCCATCATATCCTGCCGGATGATATTCTTCTATAAAGAAATGCCCGTTTTCTGTATATTTCCATGAATTAGCTCTAAACTCATGATAATATGTTTCCTGCCAAGTGTCCTCTTTCCATTTAAAAGAGCTTACTTCAACGTCTATTTTCCCCTGTTTGGTTTTCAGATCATACCGGATAAAATGATCTCCTGCTATAACTTGAAATATAGTAGTTTTTCCATTCTTCTCTTTTTCTGCTTTTTTCAAAAAATCATCTACTTTAATACTTTGAACCATATCCAGCTGATTGTAGGAATCAATTACTGCATATCCATATTTTCCAAAATAATCCATACTTTTTTGTATTGTACTCAGCTCATATAGTACATTTTCTTTCACAGCATTCTCATATATGTTCCGATAGCCTTCTGCTAGCATTTCACACTCTCTGTAAATTTTTTCTTTCGTATCTTCAATTGTCTTTTTCTGCTCTTTCTTTATGCCACATCCACTACAGACAGCAAGAAAAATAACTCCCACAAATATTTTCCAAATTTTTTTCATATCATTTTCCTCTTACATTTGTAATATTTAAAGGTAAAAATTATTCATTACCAAGATATTCATCCAGTATCGCCTTATCCTTTTCCACCACATAACCGCTTCCTCCAATATCTTTCACATTCTCTACCATACTGATGAGCAAAATAGGATTCTCTGTATCTCTATCCGTAGTAAAAACTGTAAACCAGCCAATTTCTGTTCCAGATGTATCTTCTTTTGTAGCTTTCAGTTCCGCTGTTCCGGTTTTTCCTGCTAATCTAATGTCTTCCCGGCATGCTCCATAACCAGTTCCTTCCGGGTTATTCACTACACCCTCTAACCCCTCCATAACCTCCGAAACAATTTGTGGTGAAAAAGCATCTTTTATCCAGATTTCACTGGAAGTGCTTCCACCATCCGCGTGAAGATATGGCTTTATCATATTTCCATCATTTAGAAAAGCCGTATAAATGCTTGCAAGATGCAAAGGATTTACCAGAATCTGTCCCTGTCCATACCCACTGTCAGCAAGCTGGATTTCTGTTTCTATCTTGTCCATATTAGAATATTGGGACTCTGACATTTTAATATCAAATGGAAGTTCCTGATTAAATCCTATTTGATTTAGAGACTGCATCAGTTGATCCGCACCAATTTTTAATGCTGCTTTTGCAAAATAAATATTATCTGAATAAATAAGCGCATTTTTCAAGATCACAGGTTCATAATCATGAAGTGTAGTCACTGTATAATCTCCCCACGAGGAATCTTTCTGCCACGCCAGACCCTCATTTCCAAAATCGTCATTTGCAGTAAATGCCCCCACTTTTAATCCAATTGCAGCAATTACAGGTTTAAAAGTTGAGCCAGGACACCATGTCTGGCGAAAGCGGTTGTATAAAGGCCTGTCTTCATTTTCATTTAATGCACTCCACTGGCTGTTGTCCATTCCACGTACAAAATCATTATTATCATAAGATGGCGTACTTACCAACGCCAATACTTCCCCTGTATAAGGATTCAAAGCTACAGAACATCCTCTGTCTTCTTTAAATTGTTCATAAAGAGTACTTTGAAGATCACCATCAATCGTAGTATGGATATCTTCTCCATCTTTTCTAGGCTCATATGCAATAACACTTTTTTTATTTCCATTTGCATCTACAATACAGATTTCACACCCATCTGTTCCTTTTAGTTCTTTTTCATAAAGCGTTTCCAGTCCAGTCTTTCCAATCACACTGTTTGTACGATACCCTTCCCCTTTATGTTCCTGCAAATCTTCGGCTGTAACCGCCTGTACATACCCTACCAGATGAGAGGCAGCTTCTTTTAGATAATAAGTTCGTACTTTTACATCAGATAACATAATACCTGGAATCTTCAATAATGTGTCCTGCTTTTCTTTTTCTTCCAGAACAGTTTTATCCGGATTCACTGTCAGAAGATCGACCTCTTGTATTTTAGGAATTGTTGCTACTGGTACAAAAGAATCTGCTTTTACCCAACCGGCTTTTAACTTATCCTCAATTTCGTCTGCTCCAATTCCAAGATACTCTGCCAGTTTTTTTATTGTATCTTCTCTGTTCTCCATCCTGCCCGGAACAATTCCTACCGAAGATGCAGTTCCCTCTCCAGCCAACTGACGACCATTTCTGTCTAAAATATCTCCTCTCTTTGCCTCTTCTGACGTTACCTGAACTTTATCCGTTGCAGATAACTCTGGAAAAATCAACTGATCCTGCCAGATTAAATGATATCCTGTCCAATCATGTGAAAATACCGCATCGTTGGTAAATTCTACATTTCCTGCAGCAGTCTGCATATTTGTTGTATAGGAAACTGCCGCATTTCCGTTTTCTTGTCTTTTTACTGTAATATCGGTTATGGACAGATCAGACATCTCAATGCCTTCATATATTTTAGAATTTCGTTCTATAAATTCTTCCTTACTGTTCATGCTGCTTTTTTTCTGATCCAGCATGGCATACATTTGCTCATATTCCCCTTTTTCAATATATTTCATATATTCCATTAGTCTTTTTTCAGGAACATTACAATTCATTATTGTTACAATACCGATTCCACCACCAATCAATATACCGCTAAATAAAACTATTTTTGTAATAATCTTCGTGTGTTTTTTTCTTTTCTTTTTTCTCATATAGTTTTATTTCTCCTTTTTTCATATTTTCTTAAATATTACACTTGTAATATTTAAACGTCAAGCTTTTTCTTAGGTTTATATATGTAGACAAGAGAAAAGATTTGCATAAAAAAGAAAGGGCATCTCAAAGCCTTCTTTGATAAAGAACTTTACGACACTCTGAGGTAATGGTTTCTCCGGATGTTTCCCAAACGCTATAATCACTCTCCAGAAGAACCAAAAACGATTTTTAATTTTCTCTCAGAAAAAAAAGAACTACTCTAAATCTGCTGATCTTTGAAATAACCCTGCTCGTTTCTTATAATCACAAACATATTCAGACAACACATTCTTTGCTGGCAGATTATTATAGCAGAAAACGCAACAAATCCCTTTATTAACTTTTGTTCCATATATTTCCTGTACCAATCCTATTGTTTCATCATCTGAACAAAAGCTCTTCGGAATCTCCCTACAATCCCTGATAATAACGCAAATCTGTTTACTATGTCCTCTCTGTTAGTATACAAGCCAGCTAATCTCTTTATTATAGTATCTAAATACTTCTTCCCAATTCCACTACTCAAAATTTCTTCAGTCACTATTTCTGCAGATGTGTTTTTATATCAGCCAGAGTTCCCCTGGCTGAATTCTTCCAATATATACCTGTTAACACTTCTCAATGCTGACACTTTTTCCTTCGCTTCTCATCTTTCACCTGCTATACTGCACTCTGGCTTGAATTCATTCCCTCTCTTCCAGTTCCGATTTATAATCTTCCAAGTCCATAAGAAAAGTCTCATAGCCTTCATCACTCATGCAGAACAGCTTTCTTATGGTATTGCAGACAAGCCCGATCATATCCGCATCCCCTTTCAGAAATGGAATGATATTGTCGATAGTTTCCATCGTATCATTTCGGTTGCCTTTATCAAACATTGCGGTCACTAAACATTCGTCTGTATCAAAGTTCATTGCCAGATCCATCATAATTCTACATCCCCCTTCTTATGTGCTTTGGATTTTTCAGTTGCCATTTCTTTCTGCTCCTGTGCTTTTGCTCTTACCTGAAACTCTTTCAATGACTGCAGCACGGATTTTTTCAGTTCTCCTTTTCCACCCTTTGCAGGCTCTTTGTTTTGTTCCCGGTTTGGTTCTACTGATACAGATTCTTTCTTGACTGGTGCTTCTGGAACTTCCTGTTTCACTTCCACAGTCTGTTCTGCTTCCTGCACTTTTCCATGTTTCTCATTCAGATACTTTTCCATATCGTTGATTGCTTTCTGTACCAATGGACTCTCCTTATAATGTGGAATCATATCAATCAGATCCCTGTCTATCCTGTCTCCACTCATGAGTCCATATTCCCCGGAATAATCTTCATCACCATCTTGCAGATCAAATCCGATTCCTTTAATCCCATGCAGGCGTTCTGCCGGAATACTTTCATAGATTTTGATTGCTTCTTCCAGAGTAAGGTTATTATGGTACTCTCCCATGACCGGAAACTCCATGCACTCTGCGACATAAAAACTGATCGTGGCTTCTGGCTGTTCCTGCTCTGGCTGTTTGTCAAAGATAGAAAATCTCTCTGCGTCCTCCAGACGGGAAAGTAAAGAACGGGCAGTTATAACATCGCTGTCTATATCGGATTCTTCAGATACTTCAACCAACCAGTCCTTTAAACACTCTGTTTTCTTATTCAGAATGTCCTCTGTGATTTTCTCCACCTGTTCTTCCCTGTTCTCAACGGTATCTTTATATTCATAAGCGTCATATTCATAGCTGAAATTATCTAAATCCACCGCCAGCTTTTTAATCTCCTGCTGATCAAGGTAAGCATCTGCTTCCTTCATATATTCTGCCAGAGTGATTCTTTCTTCTGCGATAGGATTGATGTCCACCTTAATACCTGCCATTGCTATACCATGAGCATTTAATTCATTGAAGAAACTGTCTTCACGGATATTGCCACGATAAGAAAGCACTACATCAAGGTCAGAATCTTCCCGGTAAAGGTCTTGTCTGCTTCTGGAACCATACACTCTTGCAGCAAGCAGCTCTACCTCCTGTTCCATTCCCATATCTTCTAATACTGCCTGTGCATGATACAGAACCCCTCTTTCTACTTTTGCCCTGCTCAGGCTATTTAATGCCAGTTCATTTCTTCCAATCTCAGAAGTCGCACGAAGTTCCCCCTCCTGCAATAAATCCTTAGAGTGCTGGACCGTCATTTCTTCAAATTCTTTATAATCCACTTTGACACATTCCAGGTCATCCATTCTTTCACTTTTAAGGATTTCATAAGCAGCTTCCTGAATGGATGCGTCTGGATTATCGTAATCACCACTCTGGATTTCATGCAGATCAGAGTCATAAAAAATAAACGAATATCCTTCTTCTGTTGCCTGTATGGTCAGATACCCTTTACTCCTGATAAACTGCATTGCGATTCCTTCATAGGTTTGCATTGCTTCTTCCCTGCGAAATCCTTCAAAAATACTTGCTGGGCAGTTTTTTTCTAATTGTATCCGCTGCATCTGTTCTTCCTGAACTTCTTCCACATCTGCCATCAGTTCTTCATAATCCACTACTTTTGCGTCTTCCAATGAGTACCCTTTATCTTCCAAAATATCACTGGCAGCTTCATCTACATAAATTGTCGGATTGTCATAGATTCCTCCATCATCCTCCTGATAATCTTCATTGTAAAATGTATAATCATAGCCATCTTCAGCAGTCTGGATTGTAAAGTATTGTTTTCCAATCTGATATGCAATCTGTACCTCATTCCAGTCCAGCATATTTTCTATTTTATTTACCGCTTCATATATTTCCGGATTCAGCCACCCTCCGATCTGTTCATATGCATGGGTCAGCTGATCTATTCCGTTTTCACATCGGATAAAATCCATGCTTTCCTGCATTGTTTCCGTATTCTGGATACCAAGCACTTTTTCCTGATGATTTGGCAGGCGTAAATATTCCTGCATCGCTTCATCCAGTGATTCATACCGGTTTACTTTTACTACACCCTCTGCATTTACATCTTCCATCACATAAAAATTATCAACGTAATGAATCTCTGGCATTTTCAACTTTATGCCTTCTGGCAGCTGCACCTCACTGACTGCATGGAAATTAAACCGGACATCCGTTCCAGATTCATTTTTTCCTGCCATCGTTTCTTCCCAGGTATCTTTCTGTACTGCCTGTATTTCTTCGATTGTAAGTGTCTGTCCACTCCGCAGGGTTACAACAGAATCTTTCGGGAATTCCGTCAAGTCATAAAGTGTTGTTCCATTTTCCTGCAAATATTCTGATACAGCTTCTAACGCTCCTGCATCAAACCCATTCCATAAATCCTCCGCTACAAGCTGTCCATTTTCTGCTACGATAATCCCTGCCACATCGGAGCCAAATTCATCATGTTCCATTAAGAAGAACTTCTCCCCCGCATATTCCTTTTCATCAACCGTATGCCATGTCCCGTTATGTCCTTCTGCTTCATATCCTCTTGTCTCTGCCGTGATTGTCACTTCGTTTTCTCCTATCGCCTGTTCTATCCTCTGCATCCGGATCTCAGCTCTTGCCATGTCGATAAACCCATCTAAAACTGCCGGGTGGCTTTCGATCACATAATCCAGGTTCAGATTTCTACCCCGGCTGACATTTTCCGGGACTTCGATATGCTCCGCCCAGTCTTTGTTCTGTCTGGAAAATCTTCCATCATGGGAAAGTTCACGGATGGTATTTGCCATAACAAAATTCATACGTTCTTCCCCGAAGCGTTCCACGACTTCTTTTGCCGCATCCTGCTTTAAGTGCAGCCCGTCAAAATTCTCCCGGATGGCTTCTTCGATTGCTTTCTTACAGTCCAGGTTTAACTTTCTGGAATCCAGATAAGCATCCACATCCCGTTCTCCCATTGCCTGTTCCAATGTTCCTTTATAAACTGGCGGATATGCCCTGACGGAATTATGTTCCAGTATGTTCATTCTCTGCTGGACAAACTCCGGAAGTTTCTGAAATCCAAAAGAATCTACATAATAGGCTGTGATCTCTGCACCCCTGTTTATCACGATCACATCACTTACCGATAAGGAATGACCACGGAAATCTTCCGGTCGGTCAATGTTAAAGCGTTCAAATATATTGTCTAACGTGATCGTTGGCATCCACGGTGCTGCATAAACCATCCGGTAATCCTTTCCGTCAATGGTATAGCCCAGACTCTTTGCGGATTCTATTCCCATAAACTGATAAGTATGCTCATCTCCACTATCCATCTGATAAATAGCAAACCTTCTGCTTTCTCCATGCAGAAGAAGTGTCTCATCAATCTTTTCTGCACTATCCTGTTCCAGTTTTTCCTGTCTGGCGGCAGCTGCTTCTCTTTCTTTATGTACTTCCCATTCTGCTTCCGTGATACCAAAAATACCGTCATGTCCCAGGATTGCATTTTCTGTTTCTGCAAGAATCTGTCCTGCCTGCTCTGGATTGTCTGGATTTCCATGTAAGAGAAAAACTTCCGCACCCTCACGATACAATTCTACTGCCCTGTTTTTTTCAAGAGGATACATGTGTTCCAGTCGGATTCCTGCTTCGTGCATTTCTGTAAAACCGATCATGCCATCTGGGAAATTGTCAATCTGTGCCTGTGTTTCATTCATAAGGCTTCTCGTATATTCACTTCCCGTTCTGCGGATTGCAGTCATCATACGGTTCACCAGTCCAAGCACTTCGTCTTTGTCGTCCATCTTATATGCAAAATTCACAATAAGATTTCTCTGACTATCCGTAAAATTTCCCCTACTTGCATCCTCTGCCGCTTCGATCAGCCGGTGGGCATACTGCATAGCTGTTTCTTCTATATTTTCAAGACTTGCATCTTCGATTGGTCTTTCCATTTCCAGCTCGTGTATCTGTGTTTCGATATTCCCAATGACTTCCGCAGACGTTTTCCGGATAGTATCCATAGATGCTCGAAGTGCTTTCATATCCTTGCTCTCACACCAGCTGGCGATATAGGTAAACGAATATTCTGAAGTATCCAGACCAAAATGGTTGCAGACAATATAAGCAATACTTTCTGCTTCCACTTCCTTTGTTGTCTGGTCTTTTAAGACTCCTTCCGCATCCATTACTTCCCGGTCATGCAGCAATGCGTGGCTCACCTCATGGACTCCGGTTTTCATGGTCTGGAGATTGCTCATATCTTCCTGAATTGCGATATACTTTTCTGTCTGATGGTAATACCCCTTTGCTTCCCCTTCTATCTGCATCATGCGGATTGGCACAGGGGAAATGTTCTGCAATGCTTCCATGAACGTGTCATAAAACTGTACGCTCCCGGTAAGTTCCGGTACTTCCAGTTCTGCAATCGGCTCTCCCTCTGTCTGGCTGACATCAAATACTGTTGTCACACGAAACCTTGGAATGACCATCTCCACAATCTCTGTTTCCGGCTGACCGTCATCCCCGATCACTGGCTCTTTTGTTACAGGGTCAATCTTTTCAATCTCCTGTTTCTCACGGATGGGTGCCGGTGCGATGATCTGGATTCCTTTCTCTCCACGTTTTACATGACGGTTAAATTTCTTCTGCCATGCATGATACCCGGCCACCAGTGTTGCTTCCGGTTTCTGCATGGTGATCAGCAGCGTGTTATTAAAGCTGTAATTGTGGAACTTTGACATGGTATTCAGATATTCGGTATATCTCTCCGAAGTAAAGATTTCTTTTACTCCCTGCTCCAGCCGTTCCGATATTTCTTTTAACTGTTTTTCTATATTATTTGCCATAAACAAACCCTCCATTTTATGTCCCCGCCAGAGAAAACTCTGACGGGAAATCTTTTATAACTCCTGTTCGTGTTTTTTCTTTGCAGTTTTCTGTACAGGTGGCTGTTCCGCCGTATTCTGCTGTGCCTTCTCCTGCTTTAAGCGTTCCAGAATAGATGGCTTATGGATTCTGTCTGCTGTTTCCGGAAGTTCTTTTTCTTCTACGGCATCCCTGCTGTCTGTGCTGCTTCCTTCTCTGCCAATATCCTCATCTGCCATAATCGTCTCATTGCCCTTTTCATCCATGTTCAGCAACGCATTTAACTCGGATAACCGTTCCATCTTTTCATTCAGCTCTGCTTCTTTCGGGAATGGCTTCTTTACCTCTTCCTGTGCAGTAGCAAGCTGCTGTTGTACGGTTTCCAGTTTCTGTTCGCTTTCCGTCAGCTTCCTGTCAATGGAAGAAAGGGTGTTATGGATACGCTGCATATTTCCTACCGGGTCTTTTCCAATCTCCAGCTTATAAGAGCATTTTCCTTTGATCGTCAGTTCAAACGCATTGGAGAACATATTGTAGGAAGCAGATAACGTAAACCCATGATATTCCCCGACCTTTCCGCCGGTGCTAACGGTTTTTAGTCCTGCACAGGCAGCAATCAATGCCTCGCCTGCTTCTTTCTTATCTTCATAAAGAACATTCCCTACCGTCATGGCAAACGTGTCATTATCCTGTAAATCCACGCTTTTTACTACCTGCGAATCCACCTGCATCCCGGCAATCCGCTCTTTCAATGCACTGATCTGTACCGGGAAATTCTTTGCAATATCGGATTCCAGACGGTAAATCTGACTGGTATGGTTTGCCTTTAAGAGTTTCAGCTTACTTACCTGCACATCCAGATCCATTTTTTCCTTAATGTACGGATTGCCTGTAGCAAGTGCCTTGATCTCTGCATAGGACAGTGCCGTATCATCCACATCTTCACAAGCTCTGACCGGGGATTTACTGGTCATAATCTGGCTGATGAACTTCTGCTTATTCTCCAAAATCTGCCACATATACGCATCAAAAGTATTTTCCGTCACATACCGGAATATCTTTACTTTGTCATTCTGGTTTCCCTGTCTTAAGATACGTCCTTCCTGCTGTTCTATATCAGAAGGACGCCACGGTACATCCAGATGATGTAATGCGATGAGTCTGTCCTGCACGTTGGTTCCGGCTCCCATTTTCTGCGTGGAACCAAGCAAAAAGCGAACCTGTCCGCTTCTTACTTTTCCGAACAGCTCCGCTTTCCTAAGCTCCGTATTTGCATCATGGATAAAGGCAATTTCATTCTCCGGCACTCCCTTTTCCATCAGTTTCTTTTTGATATCTTCATATACATTAAAAGTACCATCTCCCTTCGGCGTTGACAAATCGCAGAAAATAAGCTGCGTGGACTTCTGTTCCTTTGTCTGCTCCCATATTTCAAATGCTTTCTCCACACAAGTAGCAGCCTTTGAATTTTCATCATCAGGAAGCATGTCGTTGATAAGCCTCTGATCCAGTGCTAATTTTCTGCCGTCATTGGTGATTTTCAGCATATTATCCTCATGGGGCTGTACCATTCTGTCACGCACTGCTTCGGCTCGTTCTGCAAGGGAAGCCACCATATCCTTCTGGTATTCACTCGGCTTTAACACCACATTTTCATATTCTGCTTCCGGCACAGGAAGGTTTAGCATATCCGGTGTCTGAATATCTGCACTCTCCTTAAAAAGTGCAATCAATTCCGGCAGGTTGAAGAATTTCGCAAACCTTGTTTTTGCCCGGTATCCTGTTCCCTCCGGTGCAAGCTCTATGGCGGTCTGTGTTTCGCCAAAGGATGATGCCCAACTGTCAAAATGACCAAGTCCCAGCTTCTGCAGCGTACCATACTGAAGGTATCGCATATTGGTATAAAGCTCTGTCATACTGTTGGAAATCGGAGTACCTGTTGCAAAAGTAACGCCTTTTCCACCTGTCAGCTCGTCAAGGTACTGGCACTTTGCAAACATATCCGAGGACTTCTGTGCTTCTGACTGTGCAATACCCGCCACATTCCTCATTTTCGTATAAAGGAACAGATTTTTATAATTATGTGACTCGTCCACAAAGAGCCTGTCCACACCAAGCTGCTCAAAAGTTACCACGTTGTCCTTCCTTGATGTATCGTTTAGTTTCTCAAGCCTTGTCTGCAAAGACTTCCGTGATTTTTCCATCTGCTTAATGGTGTACCGCTCCCCATTGTCGGCTTTTGCCTGCTCTATGGCAAGTTCAATCTCATCAATCTGGCGTTCTATAATGGCAATCTGTCTTTCCTGTGAAAGTGGGATTTTCTCAAACTGCGAATGACCGATAATGACCGCATCATAATCCCCGGTGGCAATTCTGGAACAGAATTTCTTCCGGTTGGCAGGCTCAAAATCTTTCTTTGTAGCTGCAAGTATATTCGCTCCGGGATACAATCGTAAAAAGTCACTTGCCCACTGCTCCGTAAGGTGGTTCGGTACGACAAATAATGATTTCTGGCATAAGCCAAGCCGCTTACTCTCCATAGCCGCCGCTGTCATTTCAAAGGTCTTTCCTGCTCCCACGCAATGGGCAAGCAGTGTATTATCCCCGTAAAGCACATGTGCCACCGCATTTTTCTGGTGTGGCTTCATCTCAATATCTGGTGTCATGCCAGGGAATTTCAGATGTGAACCGTCATATTCCCTCGGTCTGGTGGAATTGAAAAGACGGTTATATTTTTCCACAAGTACCTGCCTGCGTTCCGGATCACGAAATACCCAGTCTTTAAATGCTTCCCTTATGGCTTCCTGTTTCTGGCTCGCTATAGTAGTTTCCTTCTTATTCAGGACTCTCTTTTCCTTGCCGTCCTCCTCTATGGTGTCATACACACGACTGTCCTTCAGATTAAGGGAATCTTCTAAAATCTGGTACGCATTTCTCCGGCTGGTTCCATAGGTCACATTTACAAGGGCATTGCCATAATCCGCATTTTTTCCCTTTACGTTCCATTGTCCGGTGACATCGGAATATTGAATACCCACAATGTTCCGGTCAAACAGATGATGTGGTGTTTCAATAGTATCCCTCATGAAATCCTCGATATATTTCGGATCAATCCATGTGGCACCAATACGCACCTCAATCTCGGAAGCATCCAGTTCTTTCGGCTGCACCTGTGTAAGTGCCTGCACGTTTACGGCATATTCCGGGTGGTTCTCGGCATAAACTTTCGCAATTTCCAGCTTATCACGTACATTTCCACTTAAATACTCATCCGCTGTTTCCCATCTGTCCGTCACAGGATTTTGAAAGATAATGCCTGTCAGCTCCTCCTTGATTTTTCCAAGCATCTTATCATATTTTTCGCTGTCCATATAGTCAGCTTTGTCCATAAGCAGCCCTGCCATATAGTCAAGGTCTATTCCCGCCT
>OHTM01000635.1_pt1 | contig 15404 bp, 15 predicted proteins | sample 1578951 | NCBI WGS metagenome assembly OHTM01 (sample SAMEA3879605, study PRJEB24766) | human gut metagenome | biome: human-associated habitat; feature: feces | place: USA | collected 1985/1987
CAGCAGGAAAAGTATTTAAGATCGAAGCTTCTGTAGGCCAGGCAGTGAAAAAAGGTGATGCTGTCCTTGTTTTAGAGATCATGAAAATGGAAACACCAGTTGTTGCACCACAGGATGGTACTGTTGCAAGTATCAATGTAAATGTTGGTGATATGGTAGAAGCAGGCGCTTTACTTGCTACATTAAACTAGTATTTTAGGAGGATAACTATGAGTTATTTTATGGAGACAATGGACAATCTCCTTCACCAGACTGCCTTCTTTAACCTGACAGTCGGAAATTTCATCATGATCCTTGTTGCCTGTGTATTCCTTTACCTTGCAATCGCCAAAGGATTTGAACCATTGCTTCTGGTTCCAATCGCATTTGGTATGCTGCTTGTAAATATCTATCCGGATATTATGATGCATATCGAAGATTCGCCGAATGGAACCGGTGGTCTTTTGTATTATTTTTATCTCTTAGATGAATGGGCAATCATGCCTTCCCTGATTTTCATGGGTGTAGGTGCGATGACTGACTTCGGTCCCCTGATTGCAAATCCTAAGAGCTTCTTACTTGGTGCTGCAGCACAGTTTGGTATTTTTGCAGCATACTTCGGAGCAATTGCTATGGGCTTTAATGATAAGGCTGCAGCAGCAATCTCCATCATCGGTGGAGCCGATGGTCCTACTTCCATTTTCCTTGCAGGAAAGCTGGGACAGACCGCCCTCCTTGGACCGATCGCCGTAGCAGCATATTCTTATATGTCGCTGGTACCGATTATCCAGCCGCCTATTATGAAGCTGCTCACAACAGAAAAAGAAAGAAAGATTAAGATGGGACAGCTTCGTCCTGTATCGAAGCTTGAGAAGATCCTGTTCCCGATCATCGTTACGATCGTAGTAAGCCTGATCCTTCCTACCACAGCTCCCCTTGTTGGTATGCTGATGTTAGGTAACCTGTTCAGAGAATCCGGTGTGGTTCGTCAGTTAACCGATACCGCATCCAATGCATTAATGTACATCGTAGTTATCCTTCTTGGTACATCCGTAGGTGCTACTACAAGTGCAGAAGCATTCCTTAATGTTGATACTCTGAAAATCGTTGTTCTCGGACTTGTCGCATTTGCATTCGGTACATTCGGCGGATGTATGCTTGGTAAACTGATGTGCAAACTCTCCGGTGGAAAGATCAATCCTCTGATCGGTTCCGCAGGTGTATCTGCCGTTCCTATGGCAGCGCGAGTTTCCCAGAAGGTCGGTGCAGAAGCAGATCCTACAAACTTCCTGCTGATGCATGCAATGGGACCTAACGTAGCCGGTGTAATCGGAACAGCCGTTGCAGCTGGAACATTCATGGCTATCTTCGGAGTTTAATTTCACCTGGTGAATCGAACTTCCTTATAAAAAATACAAGGAGAATTAATATGGCTGAATTAGAAAAAAAACCTGTAAAAATCGTGGAAACTGTTCTCCGTGATGCTCATCAGTCTCTGATTGCAACAAGACTTACCACAGAACAGATGCTCCCGATCGTTGATAAAATGGACAAAGTCGGCTACCACGCAGTAGAGTGCTGGGGTGGAGCTACTTTCGATGCTTCCCTTCGTTTCCTGAAAGAAGACCCATGGGAAAGACTCCGTAAATTACGTGACGGTTTCAAAAACACAAAACTTCAGATGCTGTTCCGTGGACAGAATATCCTTGGATATCGTCCATACGCAGATGACGTAGTAGAATACTTCGTACAGAAATCTGCTGCTAACGGAATCGACATTATCCGTATTTTTGACTGCCTTAACGATATGCGTAACCTTCAGACAGCAGTAAAAGCTGCCAACAAAGAAAAAGCACATGCACAGGTTGCTCTTTCTTACACATTAGGTGATGCATACACTCTTGAGTACTGGGTAAATATTGCAAAACGTATCGAAGAGATGGGTGCAGATTCCATCTGTATCAAGGATATGGCCGGTCTGTTAGTACCTTATAAGGCTTCTGAACTGATCAAGGCTATGAAGGAAGTTACCAAGCTTCCCATCCAGCTGCATACCCACTATACTTCCGGTGTTGCAAGCATGACTTACCTGAAGGCAGTAGAGGCCGGTGTTGATGTGATCGATACCGCTATGAGCCCCTTCGCTATGGGTACTTCACAGCCTGCTACCGAGGTTATGGTTGAGACCTTCAAGGGAACCCCTTACGATACCGGTCTGGATCAGAACCTGTTGGCTGAGATCGCTGATTACTTCAGACCTTACAGAGATGAGTGCCTGGCTAACGGCCTGCTGAATCCTAAGGTTATGGGGGTTGATATCAAGACTCTGCTGTACCAGGTACCCGGCGGTATGCTTTCCAACATGGTGAGCCAGCTGAAGGAGCAGAATGCAGAAGACAGATACTACGATGTGCTGAAGGAGATCCCCAAGGTTCGTAAGGATCTGGGTGAGCCCCCTCTGGTTACTCCTTCTTCTCAGATCGTTGGTACTCAGGCAGTCTTCAACGTACTGCTCGGTGAGCGTTACAAGATGGCTACCAAGGAGACCAAGGCAGTGCTTCGTGGTGAGTACGGCCAGACCGTTAAACCCATGAGCCAGGAAGTGATCGACAAGGTTATCCCCGGTGAGGAGAGAATCACCTGCCGTTACGCTGATCTGCTTGACAACGAGATGGATAAGCTGGAAGGCGAAATGAAGGAATGGAAACAGCAGGATGAGGACGTATTAAGCTACGCTCTGTTCCCTCAGGTTGCTACCGACTTCTTCAAGTATCGTCAGGCACAGCAGGAAAAGGTTGATATGACCCAGGCTGACACCAAAAACGGTGCATACCCTGTCTAAATAATTTTTCAATAAAGACACCGCACGGCTGCTTGCAGCCAGTGCGGTGTCTTTATTAGAAAAACAAAACCACATGAGCAAGTAGGGCGATAGCCCGGATTGCGAATGTGGTTTTGCAGTTTCGGGAGTGCGAAGCACGGAGAAACTGTTATTTAGACAAAGAACCAGCGAAGCAAGTAGGGCGATAGCCCGATATGCGAATGGACTTAATTACATATTGACAAAAGTGCTCTTCACCAACTAAAATAACAAGTGTTATAGAAGGACACATTGTTTGCTGTAAATACAGCGGAATGAGAGGGATTATGGCTCGTAAAGAGATGATCACGATTGACAGGATCCTGGATACGGCATTCGCCATGACCAGAGAGGAAGGCTTTGCCAATGTGACTGCGAGAAAAGTTGCGGCGAAGGCGGGATGTTCCACGCAGCCTATTTTCAGAGTATATAAGAATATGGAAGAACTGTGGGATGCGGTCTATGAGAGAGCAACGGCGTATTTTCTGGATTATTACAGCCTGTATCCCCGCACCGGGAAGACACCTTTTTCCAACTTAGGAATGGCATACATAGCTTTTGCACGGGAAGAAAGACACCTGTTTGAACTTCTGTTTGTATCCGGTGACCAGGGCAGTAAGCATAAGACGAAAAGCATGTATGAGATCTTGAACGGTGATGCCGGAAATGTAGTCTATGAGATCAATCTGGCGAGAGTGGCCGGATGCCCGGACCCCGGAAATCTGTTTATGAAAATGTGGATTTTTATCCATGGAGCCGCCTGCATGTCTCTGACCGGAGATTATGATCTGACAGATCAGCAGACGATGCAGCTTTTGGAACATTCCTATTATGCTTTTTACAATGAGACAATGCGAGGTTAAGAACAGTGGCAGAATATGATGTTTTTACCCGGATAAATGAACACTATGCGAAGATGAGCAAGGGGCATAAAGCCATTGCGGACTATATATCGGAACATTTTGACCAGGCGGTATTCATGACGGCAGCTAAATTAGGAGAAACACTGGGAATCAGTGAATCTACCGTGGTTCGTTTTGCCGCAGGGATCGGTTATGATGGGTACCCGAAATTTCAGAAGGCATTGGAAAGCTGTGTACAGGGTAAACTAAATGGTATCCAGAAAATGGATGCAAAATATGGAAGAAGTTCCCAGTCGGAGATCCTGACCTCTGTTCTCACGGCAGATATCGAGAAGATTCAGGATACTATAGATAATCTGGATCCGGCGGCGTTTGAATCGGCAGTAGCTACGATTTTAGAAGCGGAGACCATCTATATCATGGGACTCCGCAGCAATGAGCCATTGGCGGCGTTTTTGCATTTTTACCTGAACATGATCCGCGGAAAGGTATTTTTGCTGAACACTACCAGTGTCAGCGAGACCTTTGAACAGATGATCCATATAGGACCGAAGGATTGCTTTATCGGCATCAGTTTTCCGAGATATTCTATGCGGACGTTAAAGGCTATGGAGTTCGCCAATGACCGGAATGCCAAAGTGATCGCCATTACCGACAGTATCCATTCCCCCATGAATCTGTATTCTTCCTGCAATCTGCTGGCGAGAAGTGACATGGTGTCGGTGGTGGATTCTCTGGTGGCACCTCTTAGTGTGATCAATGCCCTGGTGGTAGCGCTTTGCCTGAAGTGCCCGGAGCAGGTGCGTAAGAATCTGGAGACACTGGAAGAGACCTGGAACAATTATCAGGTGTATCTGAATGACGAGATTGATTTTATAGATGATGAACCGATGTTGGATTATTCTCTGCGACGCAAGGAGCAGTGACGTCGATATGTCGGCAGAAAAGGATGAGAATGAGCAATGTGATAGTGGTCGGCGGCGGGGCTGCCGGCATGATGGCTGCCATAGCGGCAGCAAAATGCGGACATAACGTAACCCTTTTGGAAAAAAATGAAAAGCTTGGGAAAAAGCTGTTTATTACGGGAAAAGGCCGTTGTAATGTGACCAATGGAGCGGATATGGATGTGCTGTTCCAAAATGTCTGCACCAATGAAAAATTCCTGTACAGTGCTTTTTACAGCTTTGACAATACACAGGTGTGTGATCTGATCGAACAGGCGGGATGTCCCCTGAAAACAGAGCGGGGCGACAGGGTATTTCCGGTATCCGATCATTCTTCGGATGTGATCGCCGCCCTGCAGAGAGAATTGCATAAATATCATGTGGATATTCATCTGCACACAGAAGTGAAAAAGATCCTGACGAAGGAAAGTGACGACAATATTTGCTTTTACGGAGTGGAATGTACGGATCATAAGAAGTTGACCGCCGATGCCTGCATTATTTGTACAGGTGGCTGCTCCTATGCCGCTACCGGATCCACCGGAGACGGTTACCGGTTCGCAGAAGAGACGGGTCATAAAGTAACGGAGCGAAGGCCCGCATTGGTACCGTTAGAGATCCGCGAGAGCTGGTGCAAAGCGCTGATGGGATTATCTCTTAAAAATGTGGAGATCCGGATGCAATGTGGGAAGAAGACCTGGTACGAAGGCTTCGGAGAGATGCTGTTTACCCATTTTGGCGTCAGCGGGCCGTTGATTTTGTCCGCCAGCAGCTTTTATTCCAAAAATATTTCCAGACAAAAAGGTGACGATGAAGTAAAGCTTTTCCTGGATCTGAAACCCGCACTGACACAGGAACAGTTAGATAAACGGCTGCTTCGGGATTTTGAGGAAGCGAAGAATAAACAGTTTAAAAATGCACTGGATCATCTGTTCCCTGCGAAGCTGATCCCTGTTATGATAGAGTTGTCAGGAATCTCTCCGGAGAAGAAGGTCAACGAGATCAGCAGGGAAGAGAGAAAAGCTTTCGGAATGCTGATCAAGGCACTGCCCATGACGGTAACGGGGACGAGATCTTTTGCGGAAGCAATCATTACCCAGGGCGGAATCTCTGTAAAAGACATCAATCCTTCCACCATGGAATCCAGGCTGGTAAAGCATCTGTATTTTGCGGGGGAAGTACTGGATCTGGATGCCATGACCGGTGGCTTTAACTTACAGATTGCCTGGTCTACGGGACATTTGGCGGGAGAAAGCATACAATAAATTTTTTGAAAAATAGAATCATAAAGAAAATACGAAGAAAAGAGGATATGAATATGAGCTTTAATGTAGCTATTGACGGACCGGCAGGTGCCGGTAAAAGCACGATTGCCAGAGCAGTGGCAAAAAAGAAGGGCTTTATCTATGTGGATACCGGAGCAATGTACCGCGCCATGGCACTGTTCATGTTAAGAGAGGGTGTGGATCCTACGGATGCGGCAGCGATCGCCGATAAATGTAAGGAGGCAGATATCACCATTCAATATGTGGACGGAGAACAGGTCGTATTATTAAACGGTGAAAACGTCAATGCTTATCTGCGTACCGAGGAGGTTGGCAACATGGCTTCCACCACCAGTGCACAGCCGGCGGTACGTACCAAACTGGTAGAACTCCAGCAGGCACTGGCAGCGAAAAGCGATGTGATCATGGACGGCCGTGATATCGGTACCGTAGTATTACCCCATGCACAGGTCAAGATCTATCTGACCGCCAGCAGTATGGTGAGAGCAAAAAGAAGATATGACGAGCTGACTGCCAAGGGTGAGTCCTGCGACTTAGAAAAGATCCGTCAGGATATCGAGGACAGAGATTACAGAGATATGCACAGAGAGACTTCTCCGTTAAAGCAGGCGGAGGATGCGGTACTTGTGGATACCTCCGATATGACCATTGAACAGGTCATTGACCGGATCGTGGCACTGATTGGCTAAATGGGAGACGATATATGGAAGTAAGACTGGCAGACTGTGCAGGCTTTTGCTTTGGTGTAAAGCGTGCCGTGGATACCGTGTATGAACAATTAAAAAACGGAAAGACTATATATACCTATGGTCCCATTGTACACAACGAGGAAGTGGTCAGAGAACTGTCGGAAAAGGGTGTACGGGTTCTGGAGAACAAAGAGGATCTGAAACAACTGAAAGCCGGGGAGAACATTCCTACAGTGATCATCCGTGCTCACGGTGTGGCAAAAGAGATCTATGACATCATGGAGGCAAACGGTCTGGAATGCATTGATGCCACCTGCCCTTTTGTGAAAAAGATCCATCGTATCGTGGAACTAAAAAGTAACGAGGGGTATCATGTGATCGTTGTGGGAGATCCGAAGCACCCGGAAGTAGAGGGGATCGTCGGCTGGTGTCCGGGACCCGTTACCGTTCTGGAGACTCCGGAGCAGGCAGAAAATTTTGTAAAAACAGAAGGCGAAAAACTCTGCATTGTCTCTCAGACGACATATAACTACAATAAATTTCAATATATAGTTGAAATTTTTGAAAAAAAAGGTTACAATGATAGTGTTGTGAACACTATCTGTAATGCTACAGAAGAGCGACAGCGATCGGCAAAGACCATTGCAGCGGATGCTGACGTTATGATTGTAATAGGAGGGAAGCACAGTTCCAACAGCAGAAAGCTTTACGAAATCTGCCAAAGGGAATGTGAGCACACCTATTTTATACAGACACTGGATGACTTGCATTTAGATCTACCTAAAGCTGTTCGACTAGTGGGTATTACCGCGGGGGCTTCCACCCCAAATAAATTAATTGAGGAGGTTCAAAATTATGTCAGAATTAACTTTTGAACAAATGCTGGAAGAATCATTAAAGACAATACATGCAGGAGAGGTAGTCGAAGGTACAGTCATCGATGTGAAACCGGAAGAGATCATTCTGAACATCGGATATAAATCTGACGGTATTCTTACCAAGAACGAATATACCAACGACTCCAGCGTGGATCTTACCACAGTTGCCAAGGTTGGTGACACCATGGAAGTCAAGGTTCTGAAAGTAAATGACGGTGAGGGTCAGGTTCTCCTTACCTACAAGCGTCTTGCTGCAGACAGAGGCAACAAGAGAATCGAAGAAGCATTTAACAATCACGAAGTACTTAAGGCAACCGTATCTCAGGTACTGGACGGTGGTTTAAGTGTAATTGTGGACGAAGTAAGAATCTTCATCCCCGCAAGCCTGGTATCCGATACTTATGAGAAGGATCTGACCAAGTATGCAGGTCAGGAGATTGAATTCGTGATCAGCGAGTACAATCCCAAGAGAAGAAGATATATCGGCGACCGTAAACAGCTGATCGTAGCCAAGAAGGCTGAGCTGCAGAAGGAACTCTTTGAGAAGATCAAAGAAGGCGATATCGTTGAAGGTGTTGTTAAGAACGTAACTGATTTCGGCGCATTTATCGATCTTGGCGGCGCAGACGGACTGCTTCACATCTCCGAGATGTCCTGGGGCAGAGTTGAACATCCCAAGAAGGTATTCAAGGTTGGCGATAAGCTGAAAGTCCTGATCAAAGAGATCAACGGCAACAAGATTGCACTGTCTCTGAAATTCGATGATGCTAACCCCTGGAAGGATGCTGCACAGAAGTATGCAGTCGGCAATGTAGTAACCGGTAAGGTTGCAAGAATGACCGACTTTGGTGCTTTCGTAGAATTAGAGCCCGGTGTAGATGCTCTGCTTCATGTATCCCAGATCGCAAAGGAGCACATTGAGAAACCTTCCGATGTACTGAGCGTTGGCGATGAAGTTACAGCTAAGGTTGTAGATTTCAACGAGGCTGATCACAAGATCTCCCTGAGCGTAAAGGCTCTGACAGCTCCCGAACCTGCAGAGGCAGAGGAAGAGTCTGATGCAGATGTCGTATCTGTAGATATCGATGCTGTGATCGCTGCAGAGGCTGAGAATACTGATGAATAATTAACAGCTGGGTGGTTGATATTCATGATATATGATTATGAGTATTTTAAAAAGGAGATATATTCTCTGACTACGATCGATCTGAATGCTTATAAAGAGAAGCAGATGAAACGGCGTATCGATACTCTGATCGCAAAACACAAGATCGTAGGATATGATAAGTATGTACAGGCACTGAAGACGGATAGAGAACTTTTCGAGGAATTTGTAGGGTATATTACCATCAATGTATCGGAGTTCTATCGTAATCCCGAACAGTGGAAATATCTGGATGAGACAGTTATCCCGGAACTGATTCAGCGTTTTGGTAAGAATTTAAAAATCTGGAGCGCTGCCTGTTCTACGGGAGATGAGCCGTACTCACTGGTTATGGCTTTGTCACGGCATGTTCCGTTACAACAGATCCATATCTATGCTACTGATCTGGACAAGCAGGTGATTGCAAAGGCAAAGACCGGATTGTACAATGAGAAGAGCATAGAAGGTGTACCGGAAGATCTAAAGAAGAAATATTTCACGAAGATTGGTCCCTCTTATAAGATTGCGGATGAGATTAAGGCAAGAGTTGATTTTCATCAACATAATCTGTTGAAGGATGCTTATCCGACAGAATATCATCTGATCGTGTGCAGAAATGTTCTGATCTATTTTACAGAGGAAGCAAAAGATGAAGTATTCCGAAAGTATTATCATTCCCTGGCAAAGGGTGGAATGCTTTTTATCGGAAGTACGGAACAGATCATGAATTATCGTGAGATAGGATTTGAAAGAAAAAGTTCTTTTTATTATGTCAAACCCTTATAGGTTTATAGGAAGAAAAAAGGAAAGCGATCAGCTTTCCTTTTTTTAATATGTGGCGGCAATCATGGACAGGACGTGATTGGCATAACGGGAAAAACCTTCACGGTTCTTCTTCATTTCATCTGTAAGTTCAAAAAATAATTCCTTGCTCTTATAATCTCTCTTGAAGAAAGGTGTAAATAAAATATCCCACTGGGGAAGATAACAGGAAAACTTCCTGGTATAGCAATTCGCTGCGGAAGCCTGGAGTCTGTGTTCCTTATCAACAAAACCAGCTACGGATTTATGAAGTGCCACATCTTCGGTAGGAAGATAATAATAATCCTTGTAGTTCGAATAGAAATATTTTAATTCTTCTTCATAGATCGGAACCTTAAGAGTAGCAGATTCTCCATCGCCGCGGAAGTAACAATTACCGGCAGAGGCAGTAATAGGTTTGGGCAGCGGTGTAGGAATCTGCAGTGTGATCAGCAGCTCTTTTCGCTGTGCCCCATGCATATCTTTGTAATAATTGGCCTGTACCTTTTTGGCTTTGACACAGTTCTCGTTAAACAGATCATAGTATGCGAGAATCGGAAGAACTTCCAACATCCCTTTTAAATCGTCCGCATTGTGAAGGAATAAAGCCTTTTCGGTGAATTCGGAAGGATTCTTGACATAGTCGTGATATAATCCGATCAATTCACCACCGGAAAAGACATCCGTACGGGCGATTCCAAGGTATTGCTCCAGAGTTTTCTGTTTGCAGTTGGGCAACTTTAAGAAAAACTTATAAGGAGAGATCCGACGATAAATATCGATTCCCTGAAAACCTTCGAAAGAAAATGGAAGCATTAACTGGGCACATTTCTGGCTGATAAAGGGAAGGTCGAAGTTATTGCCGTTGAAATGAACCAGATATTTATAGGATCTCGCAAAGTCAAAGAAAGCAGTGAGAATCGCTCCCTCCTGCGCGTAATCCTCTGCCATCCATTGTATGGTATGCCATTTACCGGCCCGATTGTAAGCGCAGCCTATCATATATAAATAAGAAGTACGGGAAGTAAATCCCGTGGTCTCAATATCGAGAAACAGTACCTGTTCCAGAGGTGCCAGCTTATCCAAGGGATAGGAGATCGCAAAATCCTCCAGAGTCTCTTCTGATTTTTTCATGTATGACCTCTTTCTGCCGTGGGGCATGTTTGCTTATTTAATTTATTCTACCATAATTTTATAAAATGCAGTAGCATTTTGTTGATAAAAGTTGATAAAAATTGATAAAAATAGTACAATTATCGTAATGTGATCTGAAATACAAGAATGATTCAGAAAGGACGATAGAAAATGGCGAAGTTGACATTTGTAGGTGGAATCCATGGCAAAGATCTGTCGAAAGACAAGCCGATCCAGGATGTTCTGCCTAAGGGAGAAATGGTCTATCCCATGTCTCAGCATATCGGAGCCCCGGCTAAGCCAATCGTGGCAAAAGGAGATCGTGTACTTGCAGGACAGAAGATAGCGGAGAGTGGTGGATTTGTGTCGGCACCGATTTATGCATCCGTGTCCGGTACTGTAAAGTCTATCGAGACAAGGCGTGTAGTGACGGGAGATCTGATACAGAGCATTGTAATAGACAATGACGGTCTGTATGAAAGTATGGAATTTCATCCCTATGCACCGGTGGATAAATTACAAAAAGATGAGATCATCGATATTGTAAAAGAAGCCGGAGTTGTAGGTATGGGAGGAGCCGGCTTTCCTACCCATGTAAAATTATCTCCGAAGGATCCTGATAAAATTGACTATGTAATTGCAAACTGTGCGGAATGTGAGCCTTATCTGACTTCTGATTACCGCAGGATGATGGAGGAGCCGGACAAGTTGATCGGCGGTCTGAAGATCATATTGAAGCTGTTCGATAATGCTCATGGAATTCTGGCAGTGGAAGATAATAAACCGGATTGCATCTCTCTGTTAAAACAGATGACCAAAAATGATCCGCAGATCACGGTCAAGGCATTGAAGACCAAGTACCCGCAGGGTGCGGAACGTCAGTTGATCTATGCCACAACGGGTCGGAAAATCAATTCTTCCATGCTGCCCGCGGATGTGGGATGCATTGTAGACAATGTAGATACCGTGGTTGCTATTTACAGAGCGGTTACAGAAGGACGCCCTCTGATGGAGCGCATTGTCACGGTAACCGGTGATGCTGTGGCGAATCCACGGAACTTCCGGGTACCCATCGGTATGAGTTATCAGGAACTGTTGGATGTGGCGGGAGGATTTAAACAGGATCCGGAGAAGATTATCTGCGGTGGTCCGATGATGGGATTCGGTATGTTTGATCTTAATGTTCCGACGACCAAGACTTCTACTGCTTTGCTGGCATTGACACAGGATGATGTCTCTGCGATGGAACCCAGTCCCTGTATTAACTGTGGACGATGTGTGGAAGCATGCCCGGGACGGATCGTTCCCAGTCTGCTGGCAACTTATGCGGAGCATTTTGACGAAGAGTCATTCGTAGAACATAACGGAATGGAATGCTGTGAGTGTGGCTGCTGCAGCTTTGTATGTCCTGCCAAGAGACCTCTGACGCAGGAGATCAAGTCCATGCGTAAAATTCAACTGGCCAAAAAGAAAAAGAAGTAGGAGGGAAGAACAGTGAGTGAACTTTTAAAAGTATCTTCAAATCCTCATATAAGGTCGAAAGTAACGACCAGTAGTATTATGACGGCTGTGGTGATCGCACTGCTGCCTGCTGCCGGCTTCGGAATCTACAATTTCGGTCCCAGAGCACTGGCAGTAATGGCTGTTACCATTGCAAGCACAGTCCTGACAGAATTGTTATTCGGCTGGCTGTGGAAGAAGAAAATAACCATAACAGACATGTCGGCGGTGGTCACCGGACTGCTGCTGGCACTGAATCTGCCGGTAAGTATTCCTCTGTGGATGGCTGCCCTGGGCGGTGTGTTTGCAATTCTTGTAGTAAAAATGTTGTTTGGAGGCCTGGGACAAAATTTTATGAACCCGGCACTGGCAGCAAGATGTTTCTTATTGATCTCTTTCCCTTCGCAGATGACGAACTTCGTCTGTGATGCTTATACCGGAGCCACTCCGCTGGCGGCACTGAAGGCAGGAGAGAGTGTCAATGTCATGAATATGATCGTAGGTAAGACAGCCGGTACCATCGGTGAGACTTCCGTTATTGCGTTACTGATCGGGGCATGTTTTCTGATCTTGATCGGAGTGATCGATCTGCGCATTCCGGGGACCTATATTGTGACAGTGATCCTGTTTGCCGGATTTTTCGGCGGACATGGTTTTGATCCCGCATATCTGTCGGCACAGTTGGCCGGTGGCGGTCTGATCCTGGGTGCCTTTTTCATGGCTACGGATTATGTTACCCGCCCGATCACCATCAAAGGACAGTATGTATATGGTGTTGTACTGGGACTTCTTACCGGAATTTTCCGTATCTTCGGACCGGGAGCGGAAGGAGTATCTTATGCTATCATTTTAGGAAACCTTCTGGTACCTCTGATTGAAAAATTCACCATGCCGGTTGCTTTCGGAAGAAAGGCAGGTGCGAAACATGAAAAATAAAAATGATGTACAGGCAATGTTAAAAGAAGCAGGCATTTTATTTGCCATCACCCTGATCGCCGGCCTGTTACTTGGATTTGTCTATGAACTTACCAAGGAACCCATCCGTCTGCAGGAAGAAAAAGCAGTGCAGGAAGCCTGCCAGGCAGTATTTGCGGATGCCGGACATTTTGAAGAATTGGATCCGTATATCCCTTCTGATGATACGGCGCAGAAGCTTTCCGATACCGGAATTACCATCGGTACGGTATATGAAGCTCAGGATGCCTCCGGAGAGAAACTGGGCTATGTGATCCAGACCACATCCTCTGAGGGACGGTACCGTAAATGATATTTCTATTTTGAGTATCTCCGAGACACCGGGACTGGGAATGAAAGCAGGCGATGTATTGGTACCGCAGTTCCATCAGAAAAATGTGAAGAGCTTTACGTATACCAAGACCGGTTCCACTTCTGACAGTGAGATTGATGCCATCAGCGGTGCAACGATTACCACCAAGGCCGTGACCAATGCCGTGAACGGAAGCCTTCTGGCATTTCATGATTATGTACAGGGAGGTGCAGGCAATGAATAAAGCAGGTGAAAGACTTTACAACGGCATTATCAAGGAGAATCCTACCTTTGTGCTGATGCTGGGAATGTGTCCTACACTGGCCGTAACCACTTCCGCGATGAACGGTCTGGGAATGGGACTGACGACAGCGGTGGTACTTACGATGAGCAATCTGATTATTTCCCTGTTGCGGAAAGTGATTCCCAGCCGTGTGAGAATCCCCGCATTTATCGTAATTATAGCTTCATTTGTAACGGCGGTGCAGTTACTTTTACAGGCATATCTGCCGTCTCTGAATGATGCATTGGGTGTATACATTCCTTTGATCGTTGTGAACTGTATTATTTTGGGAAGAGCGGAGAGCTATGCATACTCCAATCCGCCGATTCCTTCTTTGTTTGACGGACTTGGCATGGGACTTGGTTTCTCCCTGGCATTGACCTGTATCGGTGCCGTGAGAGAGATTCTGGCGGCAGGATCTGTCTTCGGATTCCGGATCATGCCGGATTCCTATGTAACGATCAACATCTTCGGACTGGCTCCCGGTGCGTTCTTTGTGCTGGCTGCATTGACTGCTCTGCAGAATTATGTGAAGAACAAGAGAAAACTGGCAGGCAAGGATTATGAGAAAATCCAGTCCGGCTGCGGACATGATTGTCTGCACTGTGGCGAAAGCGGCTGTTCAGAGAGATTTTACGACAATACCGATACTTCGGAGGATGCCGTGATGGACGCGGCCAGAGCGGCAGCAAAGCCTAAGGCTGCAACGGATGACCTTGAGACAATAGACTTGGATAAGGAGGACAAATAAATGGATAGTGTGAAAGATATGCTTCTGTTACTGATCAGTTCCTCCATTGTCAGCAATATCGTCTTAAGCCAGTTCATGGGACTCTGCCCGTTTTTGGGAGTATCCCGTAAGATCAAGACTGCAGGCGGTATGGGAACCGCGGTTATTTTCGTCATAACGCTGGCAAGTGCGGTAGCGGGCGTGATTTATAAATTTATCTTACAGCCGCTGCACATTGAGTATCTGGAGACCATTGTATTTATCCTTGTGATCGCGGCGCTGGTACAGTTTGTGGAGATGTTCCTGAAAAAGGCTATGCCTTCTCTGTATCAGGCACTGGGTGTATATCTGCCCCTGATCACCACCAACTGTGCGGTTTTAGGTGTAGCGATTACCAATGTACAGAAGGAATACGGTATTCTGACCGGTATTGTAAACGGATTTGCCACAGCCCTTGGTTTTACCATTGCCATCGTGATCCTGGCTGGATTGCGTGAAAAAATGGAATACAATGAGGTGCCGGAATCTTTCAAGGGAATGCCCATGGTGCTGCTGACAGCGGGACTGATGGCAATTGCTTTCTGCGGATTCTCCGGTCTGATCTAGGAAGGAGTAACATAGATGAGTATAACAGGAATTCTGATTGCTGCGGCTTGTGTCGGAATCGTCGGCATCTTTGTGGGACTGTTTCTTGGCGTGGCCGGTATAAAATTCAAAGTAGAAGTAGATGAGAGAGAAGTAGCCGTTACAGAGGCTCTTCCTGGAAATAACTGTGGCGGCTGTGGATATCCGGGCTGTGATGGTCTGGCAGCAGCAATCGCCAAAGGTGAGGCACCTGTAAATGGATGTCCGGTAGGCGGTGAGCCAGTCGGGAAAGTGATCGCAGCGATCATGGGACAGGAAGTTGTGGAGACTGCCCGTCAGGTTGCGTATGTGAAGTGTGCGGGTACCTGTGAGAAGACGAAGGATAATTATGAGTATACAGGTGTGGAAGACTGTGAGATGATGGCTTTCATTCCCGGTGGTGGTGCGAAGTCCTGTACTTA
>OHTM01000641.1_pt1 | contig 15330 bp, 11 predicted proteins | sample 1578951 | NCBI WGS metagenome assembly OHTM01 (sample SAMEA3879605, study PRJEB24766) | human gut metagenome | biome: human-associated habitat; feature: feces | place: USA | collected 1985/1987
CAAATACAAAACCACGTTTCTCTAAGTGGTACATTGCACGTGTAAGATAGTTTGTCTGGATTGCGATATGACCACAGGTTCCACGTCCTGGATTTTTCATCATTTCGATAAGAGAACCAACAAACATAGAGCTGTTTCCAACTTTTACATCCTGTCCAAGTAATGTAGCGAATTTTGCAGAATCAGAAGCAGCAGCTTCCTCAGATGCATTGTTTACACCAACGTGAAGAAGTTTGAAACCTAACATGGTAGAAACTGCTTCTTTTGTGAGTGCTGTGATACCAGCCCAGTCTTTTGCAGCAACAAGGTCTTTGCTTACCATCCAGGAACCGCCACATGCGATGATTTTGTTGAAATCAAGGTAATTTGTAAGGTTCTTCGCATTGATTCCGCCGGTTGGCATGAATTTCATATTTACATAAGGAGCTGCCATGGATTTGATCATGTTTAATCCGCCGGCTGCCTCTGCAGGGAAGAATTTTACAACATCAAGACCAAGTTCAATAGCAACTTCAACGTCACTTGGGTTAGAGCATCCAGGAGTAACCGGAATTCCTTTTTCTACACAGTATTTCACTACTTTTGGATTTAAGCCAGGACTTACAATGAATTTTGCTCCGGCGTTTACAGCGCGGTCAACCTGCTCTGTAGTAAGAACGGTTCCGGCACCTACTAACATTTCTGGGAACTGCTCAGCCATAATACGGATAGATTCCTCAGCGGCAGCAGTACGGAATGTAACCTCTGCACAAGGAAGTCCTCCGTCACATAATGCTTTTGCTAAAGGAGCAGCGTCCTCTACGTGATCCAGGGCGATAACAGGTACAATACCAATTTTGGAAATCTCTTCTAATACTTTGTTCATGATGATTCTCCTTATCATTCTTATTTTCTCATCCATGTTTTGGATGATTGTCCATTATACGAAACAATGTTCCATAAAACGGTACGATTTTATTATAACATCAGAAAAACGGATGTCAATAGTTCCAACTCAATTCCCTTGACATTTCTAATAGTAGCTGTTAATATGAGAAAAAAGAAAGTTCCACAATATGAAACGAGAATCTGAAATATGAAACATATAGGTAAATCCAGAGTTTTTTTGATTTTACAGAATTATATTGTGAACAGGAAGAAAGGGACACCTACGATGGCAGAAGAAAAAGAAACAAAAAATCCGGTGCAGTCTGCAGAACGAATTTTCCAGGTGCTTGAGATGTTAGCAGAGCATGGCGAGATGGGGTTAATGGAGATCAGCACAGAACTCGGACTTCACAAAAGTACGGTCCACCGCTTATTAATGTCCTTGATCTATATGGGGTATGCAAAACAGGACGAGACAACGCAGAAATACATGCTTTCTTACAAAATCGTGAGCATGGCGGGAAAAATCTTAGAGCGTACCGACATTTTACAGATCGCAAAACCTTATATGGAGCGCCTGTCCGATATCAGTGGGGAGGCAGTGCATCTTGTACAGCGGGAAGGCAACAACATTTTGTACATCTATAAAATTGAAGCAAAAGTTGGCACGATCCGCATGGTATCACACGTCGGCATGGTGCATCCGATGTATTGTTCCGGTGTGGGCAAGGCAATCATGGCAGAACTTCCGGAGTCGGAAGTGAAACAGATCTGGAATGAGAGCATCATCGAAAAAAAGACGGAGCATACGATCACGGATTATGATGATATGCTTAGTGTATTAAAAGAAGCAAAAAAGAACGGTTATGCACTTGATGATGAGGAAAATGAAGAAGGTGTACGGTGTATTGCTGCAAGCCTTAGGGATTATCATAATGAAGTAAAATATGCATTCAGTATTTCCGGACCGACCAGCCGGATGACGCGAGAACGGGTGGAGGAGTTATCTGTGGATGTCAGAAAAGTACAGGAAGAATTATCCATGGAATTAGGCTGGTATAGAAAATAGCAGAGATGGTCATACTATCCTTGAAAAGGTGATGGTTCAGAGAGTTTTTGAACCGTTACAAATAATTTCTTGTAAAGTAAAGGAGAAGAATGACCATGAAAAAGTTTAAAATGCTTGCGGCATGCCTGGTGCTTACATTGTCTCTTAGCGCACTGACCGCATGCGGCACAAACAGAAACAACACAAATACCAATAACAATGGCAACAATCCGGCAGCCGGTACAGAAAACCGTGTCAATGAAAACACAAATAACGGTATCAATAATACCGAAAATGGTATGAATGATACCAATGTGAATGGAACAAATGGTACCGTGAATGACACGGATACGAACGGCACAAATACAAATACAAATAACACAAACGCGAATGGTGCAGACACAGACGGTGGTGCTGTTGTGGATGATGTGGTGGATGGCGTCGGCGATGCTGGCAAAGACATTATTGACGGTGTGGAAAACGGCGTGGATGACGCGACCGGAAACAATAATAACGGTAACACAACGGATAACAGTGCAAGATAACGGATGAGAAATTTCCGGGTATGGCCTTTTTGTGAAAGGGCTGCCCGGATTTTTTGTGTCAAAAATCCTTAAATAAAAATGAAATCTTTCTGATTTTCTTGTGATTGCAGATGTTTTGCGGTACAATGTCTTAAATAAGTCTGCTTTGGGCAGAGATATGGAAAAATTCAGGAGCGTATTCAGATGAATAATAATGATTATAGAGAAATAACTGAGGATGATGTAACAACCGTATCCACAGATCAGAAAGAGGAAATGAACGGACAGGAAAGCGTCAATGATACCCCTGACGTGTCAGAAAATGAAAAGGAAACCGTGCAGGCGGAAGTGACAAATTCAGACGCATCGGATGAAAAAGAGCCGGAGTATGAGGATATCTGCTACATCTGCCGCAGACCGGAGCATATTGCAGGAAAAATGATAAAGATCCCGAACAACATCTGTATCTGTCAGGACTGTATGCAGAAAACGTTTGACAGTATGAACCAGACCGGATTTTCCATGGATGATATGCTGAACATGAATATGGGAAAAATGCCAAATATCAGCATGATCAATCTTTCAGATCTGCAGGGGATGCAGGGATTTATTCCGAATAACCAGAAAATCAAAAAGAAAAAGCCGAAAGAAAAGAAAGAGCCGGTACTTGATATCAAAAAGATCCCGGCACCACATAAAATCAAGGCATCGTTGGATGAGTACGTAGTTGGACAGGAGCATGCAAAGAAAGTCATGTCCGTCGCTGTTTATAATCACTATAAGAGGATCGCATCCGATGAGAAGGACGGCATCGAGATTGAAAAGTCCAATATGTTAATGATTGGACCGACCGGTTCCGGTAAGACTTATCTGGTAAAGACACTTGCAAAGCTTTTAGATGTGCCGCTTGCCATCACAGATGCGACGTCCCTGACAGAGGCAGGGTATATCGGTGATGACATCGAGAGTGTTGTCAGCAAACTGCTTGCAGCAGCGGACAATGATGTTGAGCGGGCGGAACACGGTATTATCTTTATTGATGAGATCGACAAAATCGCAAAGAAACGCAACACCAATCAGCGTGATGTCAGCGGAGAGTCCGTGCAGCAGGGAATGTTAAAACTGTTAGAGGGTGCGGAGGTAGAAGTCCCTGTCGGAGCCAGCAGCAAGAATGCCATGGTACCCATGACGATGGTCAACACCAAAAATATTCTGTTTATCTGTGGAGGTGCGTTCCCGGAGTTAGAGGATATCATTAAGGAACGCCTCAATAAATCCGCATCGATTGGTTTTAAATCCGAGCTTAAGGATAAATACGACCAGGATGAAAATATTCTGCAGAAGATGACCATAGAGGATGTGCGCAAATTTGGCATGATACCGGAATTCTTAGGACGTCTGCCGATCATGTTTACCTTAGAAGCGCTCACAGAAGATATGTTAGTGCGCATCTTAAAGGAACCGAAAAATGCGATCTTAAAACAGTACCAGAAACTGCTTGCCATGGATGAAGTCAGACTCGAATTTGAGGATGACGCACTGATGGCGATCGCAAAGCAGGCAAAGGAAAAGAAAGTCGGTGCGCGTGCACTCCGTGCGATCATCGAGGATTTTATGCTCGATATCATGTATGAGATTCCGAAAGATGACAATATCGGCATGGTGACCATTACAAAAGAGTATGTGGAGAAAAAGGGCGGACCGCTCATTACCATGCGAGGCTGTGCACAGATTGCTGCTGTTGAATGAGACGATGAAAGAATGATTCTGAAATGGGGAAAAATCTTTTTTACAGACTGAGAAAAAGATTTTTCCTCATTTTGAATTTGAAGAATATGGTAAAAAAGTGTTCACACTATGATTAAGTATGGTACAATAGTACTAATCGAAAAAATGGAGGAGTGAAAATAGCAAAAGAGAAAAGAGAAAAAAGAAAGAAATAAGAAAGCAGGAAACAGACAGGGCATACAGTTTCAGATCCAGAGTAAGATCGGTGCCTCCATTATCGTGGTTATGGCAGTGATCGCTGTACTGGTAGTAGTGGTGGTTTACAATCTGCTGATCAAAGCCAACAACACAGAGCTGCGGCAGGATTCTGAAGCGATATCACTTCAAGTGGAAAAATATTTTTCACCGTTTGAGCGCATGGTAGAACAGCTTGCACTGGATGAAGATGTGCAGACAATTCTGACCACTACCAAAGCTGGACAGAAAATGACAAAGAACGAGGTATATCCAGCGGTACTAAAGAATCTTGTTGCAGTGGCAGGACTTGACACGGAAAATATTCAGGGTGTATTCACGGCGGATTTGGACAGTAATGCATCCATTACATCAGCAGGCGGTATTTCCGGCGATGATTATGACTGTACGACCCGCACATGGTACAGCTGTACGCAGACAGGAGAAACTATGCTGACAAAGACCTATGTTGCTGCAAGTACAGGAAAAACAATCTTAAGTGCGGTAACACCTGTATTTGACGAGAAAGATACGGTTGTCGGTGTCGTTGGAATAGACGTAGGGCTGGACACAGTCATGAATATGATGGGGAATTATACGATCGGTGCAAATGGATATTCCATGCTGTTGACAAGTGATGGAACTTTTGTATATCATCCGAATGCAGATCTGATTGATACTATGATTCAGGATATGAATATTTCAGACAGTGTAAGCACTGCGATCAGCAATCAGTCAGAACAGCTTTTGAAATATAAGGTAAACGGTGAACAAAAAATGGAAGACAGCAAGAAGCAGATGGCACAGATGCGTGAGGCAATGGACAAAATTCAGGAATCCTCGAAACAGGTTGTCGGTGTCATCAAGGCAATTGAAGATATTGCAAGCCAGACAAATCTTTTATCATTGAATGCATCTATTGAAGCTGCACGCGCAGGCGAGGCGGGCAAAGGCTTTGCAGTGGTAGCAGGAGAGATCGGCGGTCTTGCAGATGAGAGTGCCGATGCGGTAAATACGACACGTAACCTGATCAACGTATCACTCGATGAGATTGAAAAGGGAAATACGATCGTAAATGATGTCATTGCATCTTTGGACAACGCGGTAGAGCGTGTTCGTATTGCAAACGGAATGATTCAGGAGACAGCACAGGTGGCAGATGTACAGATGAAGAGTATCGACCAGATCCGTGACGGCATCAGGGATATGTCACAGGTGGTTTCTGATAACTCTGCTATGGCAGAGGAGACTTCAGCAACAAGTGAGGAGCTGGCAGCACAGTCAGTTACATTAAATGAACTTGTACAGAAATTCGAATTAGAATAATATTTGTGGTTCTAAAATAAAAAATTCCGGCATCTATTTAGTAATTGAATAGATGACCGGAGTTTTTTTATTTATGGCGGATTGCAGGGAACAGGTATATTCTGACGAATTTTTTGATTTTATTGTATCTTATGAGGAAACGAATGAACAGACGATCGCAGGGGCGTGTATCCAGAGAATTGATGAAGGGTATGATATTTTTTATTATCCAAGGGAGGGACTGCCGCCACTTAGCGTAGGCAGTTATTCTTATTCGGAGATTCCAAAGTGTTATGGATTGCTGGATCAGACGGCACTTGAGGTGTCCGGTATTTTAAAAATGCAGAACCAGCCCGTTCTCGCCTTAAAGGGAAGAGGTGTATTGATAGGTTTTATTGATACCGGTATTGATTATACAAATCCGGCATTTCGATACAGTGACGGGAGCAGCCGGATCGTCCGTATCTGGGATCAGACCATACAGGATGGAACGCCGCCTGTTGGTATTTTGTATGGAGCAGATTATACAAGAGAACAGATCAATGCGGCATTGCTTTCGGAAAATCCGTATGATTTGGTGCCGTCGCGTGATATGAACGGACATGGCACATTTCTTGCAGGAGTGGCATGTGGAAGTGAGAGTGAAAACGGTGACTTTATCGGGGCGGCGCCGCAGTCTGAGATCATCATGGTAAAGTTAAAGGAGGCAAAACAGTATCTTCGGGATTTCTTTTTTGTGAAAGACGGCGTTCCGGCATATCAGGAAAACGACATTATGATGGCGGTTTCCTATTTAAATGGAGTTGCAAATATTTTAAATCGTCCGCTTGTCATCTGTGTGGCACTTGGAAACAGTGCAGGAAGTCATGCAAGCGAGGGATTTCTGCCATCTTATCTGAATTATATCTGTGGAAGAAGAAAGCGTGTGGTCGTGACTGCAGCTGGAAATGAAGCCAATGCAAGACATCATTTTCAGGGGCGTATCATTGGAGAGATGGAACATGAGGATGCGGAGATCACGGTGGAGGAAAATACAAAAGGCTTTTTTGTGGAATTGTGGGCATCTGCACCGGAACTGTATGCAGTCACCATAATATCGCCTTCGGGGGAGCAGATTCCACGGATTCTGGTGCGCCGTGGAGCGTCAGAGCAGTTTCATTTTATTTTTGAGGGAACAACAATTACGGTGGATTACCGGATCGATACAAAAGAGACGGCAAGCCAGCTCATATTTTTCCGTTTTATCCGACCGACACCGGGATTGTGGACGATACGCATTTTCCCGCAGCTGACAGTGACGGGAAACTATCATCTCTGGCTGCCGCTGCGGGAGCTGACGGATGGAAATAATTTTTTTCTTCGTTCCAATCCGGAGATTACACTGACTTCTCCGAGTGCGGCAAGGCAGGTGATCACGGTGGGCGGTTATCAGGCATCAAATACCAGTATCTATGCGGATTCCGGCAGGGGTTATACGATAACCGGGGAGATCAAACCGGATTTTGTGGCACCGGCAGTGGATGTCTATGGTCCCGGGCTTCTTGGTAACTTTATCACCTTTACGGGAACAAGTGCAGCTGCTGCGATCACGGCAGGAGCCTGCGCGCAGATCATGCAGTGGGCGATCGTGGATCAGAACAATACAGTCATGTCGAATACTTCTATCAAAAATATGCTGATCCGCGGCACGGCTAAACCGGAAAACCGGACCTATCCAAACAGAGAGTGGGGATATGGGACACTCGATGTGTTTGGGGCATTTCAGAATCTGAGGCTGTGATAAAAGCAACGGAATATTTATTTAGAAATTGTTTGGAAAAAACAGCAGGGGTGTCACTGAGAATTGATGAATATCTGAGTTACTGTGGAGAAGTATCTGAGTTATTAAAAAATCAGACAGCATCACAGAATGTTTCTACACAGGATGCAGACGGCAAAGATGCAGACAGTTATGTATCGACGATCGGAAGTTCCGATGCAGTAATGCCAAGTGAAAATTATAATGATATCTTAAAAGAAATCCAGAAAACAAAAGCAGAAGCTGGTCAGTCCCAGAGTTACTCAGAAAACGCAGGACAGACATCCGGAACAGGAACATCCGGACAGATCACACAGGCATCCGGAACTGGTGCGGCTGGAAATACCGGAGGCGGTGGAGACAGCGATGATGAGACCACAACAACAAAGACGGTTGTGATCAATGGCGTTACTTATCTTGAAACAACGACTGTGGAGAACGGTGTCAAAAGCGTACAGAGAACTGCAATCAGTGGAGTTGGTGAAGAGTAGTGACTATCAAAAAAATCCGAAGGATTAACGTGAACCTTCGGATTTTTTTGCTACAATCAGGAAATACCATTGTATGAAATTTTTTGCATGATATCAACAAATGTTAAAATAGCATTGTATGAAATTCTTTATATGATATCAGCAAATGTTAAAATAAAATTGCTTGCAATTTATTACATGATATGATAAGATGTCTATTGTTCGAGCAATTCGAAAACAGAATAAGCCGGCGTGGCGGAATGGCAGACGCACCAGACTCAAAATCTGGCGGTGGCAACATCGTATGGGTTCAAGTCCCATTGCCGGCATTGAAAAAAGATTCAGTTTTTACTGGATCTTTTTTCTTATTCATGATAATAGAATGTTCACGGAGCGCGCATTCTATTATTTGCTCTTGGATGAGATAAAAATTAAATATGGGCGAAATATATAGAAGATAGAGATGATTTCACCCATTTTATAATAGAAATTCATTTAACATACAAGAAAATGGGTGAAAAAGGATGAGATTTCATTATAATAGCCCACGAAAATCAAAAAGTCAGGGTGAAAACAGCAGAAATGAAGGAGTTTCGCCCAAAATGATAGAGGAAGAAGCTGAAAATAGAAAATAATGGGTGAAAGTGGTTTGAAAGATGGAAATTTAGCCCGTTCATCTGGTGGATGTCTGTTATGTGTGGATCAGAGTGAAAGCAGAGTAAATTTAAACGGAAACCCCACTCACAAATTCGCAGGAAAGCTTTGAAAAAGCACTGTGTGATCAGTAAAAAAGTGTAATTAATTTTTACATTGCAATAAAAAAAATGGAAAACCTTGTAAACCAAAGTTTCCCATCATTAAGAGAAGAGCGCGAGACGGGACTCGAACCCGCGGCCCCGACCTTGGCAAGGTCGTGCTCCACCAACTGAGCCACTCGCGCATATGTAAATTGTTTTGTATCTGTCTGCCAGACACATTTGATATCATACTATGGGAAAAGTAATTTGTCAACAATTTTTTGAAAAAATTTAACAGAAAAATTTAACAGAAATTTTGGATACCCGAATAGAAAATTGTGCGCGGATCTACGGCGAAAAAAACGAAAAACAGAATGAAAACGATACTTTTTAGGGGTAGAACTCATAAATGAAGAGTGTTACAATAAAGGACATGGGAAAATGGTCACAGAAATTTAAAATATGACTTTGGAAGGCCAAAGGGGTGGCAGAATGTACAAAAAAAATGCGAAGATTCGTACTGTAGCAGTTTTATGTGCAATATTGTTAATTTTAGGAATAGCATTATTTGGATGTTTTGGGCAGATACGGGGCAGTTTACAGCAGCAGTTGATGAGCAGCATTGAGGGGATGGCAGAACAGAATGTAATATTGGTAGAGAAAGAAGTAAGCACGCGTTTTAGACTGCTTTCTGGTCTTGCGAGAGAGTCAGGCGGGGACGAAAAATTATCGTTAATAAATTACAGGGATTTGTAGAGACGTATCAGTTTAAACGGATAGGATATATTGCGGCAGATGGTACAGCAGAAACGACGGATGGCTATCGGCTAAATATGTCTGACAGAGATTTTTTTCAACAGTCGATGCGGGGAAAAAACTTTTTGACGGATGCATTTGAAGACAGGATTGATACTTCACATGAAACCATAAATGTATTCAGTGTGCCGGTATATGAAAAAGAACGGAAAACGGTAAAAGGAGTTTTATTTGCAACCTGCAAAGATGAAATGCTTGAGGGGTGCCTGAAGAATGAGATATTTGAAGGACAGGCTTTTAATTACATCATAAAAATAGACGGTACGATTGTTGCAACTTCCGGAAACAGTAAAGAATGGGGAATCGGGAGAAATATTTTTAATACGGATGTTTCTGAGGATGAAAGAGATGATTATGCCGGAGACCTGATGCTCAGTAACATGAAAGAGGGAAAAAGTGGCTATGGATTGGATCCAAAACGGAAAGAAGTCTCACTTTATTACTATATGCCACTTAAAATAGAAGAGAGCGGTGAACCATGGTATGTGGTCACTGCAGTAGAGGATAGCGTTTTAACAAGCCGTATGCAGGTGGTCATGGATGCGATCAACAGTCTGATGGTGATCATTCTGGTTGTCATATCGGTCAGCGTCGGGGTGTATATTTACTCCTGGCGCCAAAGTAAAAAAGAACTTATGTCGCTTGCATATCAGGATCCTGTCACATTAGGAGATAATTTTGCAGCTTTTAAGAAAAAGGCAAAAAGCAAAAAAGATAGTGTAGGATGGCTGATTGCTATGGATGTGACAGATTTTAAGCTGATCAACAGCACCTGTGGAGTCAAAAAAGGTGATGAGATGCTGCGTGTCATATGGGAGATTTTTGAAATCGAAACGGGAGAAAATGAACTGGCAGCGCATGTCAATGCCGACCGGTTTATATTGTTCTGGATGGATGAAAATCAGGAAAACATCAAACAAAGACTGGAACATGTAATAAGAAAGATAGAAGAGATACCGGAACGTCTGGAAATACCAAATCTTTTCCCGGTGTTTGGAATTTTTCATACGATCGTATTAGATGAGATCGATCCTTTATACGGAAATGCAGTGCAGGCAAAGCATCAGATCAAAGGAAGGCGTGACAGGCATTATATATTTTATGATGAGCTGAACCATGAGAGTATTCAGGAAAACCGTGAATTAGAAGAACATTTTGAAACAGCGCTTGAAAACGAAGAGTTTGAAATCTGGTATCAGCCAAAATACAGTGCACATTCGAGAAAGCTTGTGGGAGCGGAGGCTCTTGTGCGATGGCGCAGGGCGGATGGAGCACTGATTCCGCCGCTTAAGTTTATTCCATTGTTTGAACGGAATGGAAATATCATCCGGCTCGATGAGTATGTATTCCGAGCTGTGTGCAGGCAGCAGAAAGAGTGGCAGAAACAGGGACAGAAGCTGCTTCCTGTTTCGGTAAACATTTCGCGTGTCAGCCTCTATTATTCAAGTGTCGTTGAAAAATATGAAAGTATTATCCGGTCGTTTGACCTTGATTCGAAATACATTCAGCTGGAAATTACAGAAAGTGCAACGATTGATAATAATGAAATATTTAATCTGTTAGAGCAGTTTCACACGGCAGGATTTAAGATACTTCTGGACGATTTCGGAAGTGGATATTCATCCTTTGCAGCTTTAAACCGTATGCATTTCGATACGATCAAGCTGGATAAAAGTCTTGTCGATTACATAGGGGACGATAACGGAGAGAAATTGTTAAATTCAATTACAAAGCTGGCACAGAGTTTTGGCATGGAAATTACGGCAGAGGGTGTTGAGACGGTAGAGCAGCTGATGTTTTTGTGCAATCTGGACTGTGATGATATTCAGGGATACTATTTTTCGCGTCCACTGCCGGTAAAAGAATATGAAGAATGTTTAAAAGAAGCGTGCATGTAATATGCTTCGCGCTCATACAATATAACAATCGATACCATGGAGGTACAGGGTGAGCGCAAAGACGAGGATCGTGGTCCTTCATATGAAGGAGGTTATCTATACAGCGATATTTGTCGGACTTGGGATCGTACTGGTCATATTGCTGCTTTTCATGTTTTTACCTAAAAAACAGAAGGGCGATGCAGAGCCAACGATGCAGTATACGGCAGGCGTATACACTTCGTCGGTAATGATGGGCAGCCAGTCAGCCGATGTACAGGTCATTGTAGATGAAAACCGTATACAATCCATTTCCCTGGTCAGTCTGGATGAAACAGTGGCGACAATGTATCCGCTTATGGAGCCGGCATTGGAAAATGTCAGTGAACAGGTGATAAAACAGCAGTCAACGGAAGGGATTACATATCATACGGATAATCAGTATACATCGATCGTACTTTTAAATGCGATTGAAAATGCGCTTGCGAAAGCGGAGGTCGCAGAGGGAGAGGCAGATTAACACAGTTTAAAATCAAAGAATGAGAGGTTTGAGAACTGTGTGTTGTCAAGAATCAAAAAAGGTTCCGGATGTACCGGAACCTTTTTGTGTAAAAAAGTTATTCTTCTGTGTTGAGCGTATCCATGTAATTATTGATAGCGTCAAGATCAGCATAGATCGTTTTGATCGGTCTGCTCTTTTCGTAAGCGTTATAACCGGAGTATCCTGCCCATCCGACGATAAGTAATGCAATTAACCATCCACAGATGGTGCCTGCGATACGTTTTCTTTTTTCTTTTGCAAGAATCTTTTTGCGGTTTGCTTTCTCTTCTTTATAGCGGTCAACTTTTGCCTGACTCATAATCATCCTCCGTTTTATTATTCACATGCCCAGCATGGATAAAAATCAAATAAACATAATGATAATATACCCCATTCTGTTAGAAAAAGCAATAGAAATACACCTTGTCATTTTCGTGGAAATTGGGTAAAATGAGAGTTTGAGAGAGAAGAAACTGTGCGCGGGATAAGAGCATGATGCTTGAAAAGCAGTGCAGTGATCAGAATGGAGAATCGTGTGAAAAAAAGATTTTTCACACGGCTATTTGTTTCTGAGCAAAAACAAATAGCTTTGATGGCAAGGCATAAAAAAACATGCCTCCGAGAATTTAAGATTCTCGTCGCCTCTTCGCAATAAGTTGCTCAGAAATGAGGATTTTTATGAATTTAATTGTAGCGGCAGATGAAAACTGGGCGATCGGTAATAAAAATGAATTGCTGGTGCGGATTCCGGCAGATCAGAAGTTTTTCCGTGAGACGACGATGGGCAAAGTGGTTGTGATGGGACGAAAGACATTGGAGACATTTCCAAATGGACTGCCTTTAATGGGACGGACGAATATTGTGCTGACACATGATAAAAAGTTCCGGGTTCCGGGAGCTTTGATCGTACATGATATGGAAGAACTTCATGAAGAACTGAAAAAGTACGATAGTGAAGATATTTATGTGATCGGCGGGGAATCTGTTTATCGCCAGCTCATCGATGAATGTGATGTGGCGCATGTCACAAAAATCGATTTTGCATACGATGCGGATGCACATTTCCCGGATCTGGATGCAGATCCGGCATGGGAGATAACGGCAGACAGTGAGGAACAGACGTATTTTGATCTTGAGTATTATTTTTACCGGTATGAGAGAGTCAGAAAATAAGTAAACGTAAACAGAAAGCAGTGCAGCAAAGATGGAAAATTTTATTTACAGTATCAATGTGACGTTTCCGATTTTTTTAGTGATGGTCATCGGTTATTTTTTAAAACAGATCGGTATGTTAAACGACAATTTTGTCACGGTGGCAAACCGTTTTAATTTTAAGGTAACACTGCCGTTTATGCTGTTCCGTGATATTGCGGGCGTGGATATCAGGGCAGTATTCGATTTAAAATATGTATTGTTTTGTGCGTTTGTCAGTACCGCGTGTTTCTGGCTGATCTGGGGTGGCGTGAAGCTGTTTTTAAAGGATCAGACTATGCGGGGAGCTTTTGTGCAGGCATCGTTCCGCAGCAGTGCGGCGGTGATGGGACTTGCATTTATCCAGAATATCTATGGAACCTCGGCGATGGGACCGCTTATGATCGTCAGTGCGGTGCCGCTTTATAATATTTTTTCCGTGATCGTGCTGACCTTTGAGGGAGAAAATGCAAGCGGGGTGGATGGAAAACAAAAAATCAAAGAGGCATGTATCGGAATCGCCAAAAACCCGATCATTCTTGGCATTTTAGCAGGATTGATCGTCGGACTTTTAGGAATCGAATTTCCAACGATTATCAATAAGACGGTCAACAGTGTGGCGCAGATGGCTACACCGCTTGCACTGATCACGATCGGAGCCGGATTTGAGGGCAGAAAGGCACTTGCGAAGATCAAGCCGACGATCGCGGCATCTCTGATCAAGTTAGTGATCCAGCCGCTCATTTTCCTTCCGGTCGCAGTCTGGATGGGATTTGGTGGGGAGAAAATGATCGCAATTCTGATCATGCTTGCATCCCCGACAACGCCGAGCTGTTATATCATGGCAAAGAGCATGAACAACGACGGTGTGCTGACGGCGAGTGTGATCGTGACGACAACGTTATTAGCGGCATTTACGCTGACCGGATGGATCTTTATCTTAAAATCAGTCGGGTTGATTGGATAAATAAAATCATTGCATTTCCCAGTGAGATGGGATATAGTTTTTTGAAAGAAAAAATACCTTGGTTTTTGGGAGGACGATATGGATATAACAGGCAGAAAATTATTTGTAAAAGCGCTGCAGGAAGAGGGCGTGGATACCATTTTCGGTTATCCGGGCGGTACTGTGACGGATCTTTTCGATGAATTATATAAACAGGATAGTATTGACGTCGTCCTGCCAAGACATGAACAGGGACTGATCCATGCGGCGGAAGGATACGCGAAATCTACCGGAAAAGTCGGCGTGTGCTTAGTGACGAGTGGGCCGGGTGCGACCAATATCATTACAGGTCTTGCGGATGCGCATTATGACAGTATTCCACTGGTATGCTTTACGGGACAGGTTCCACTGTCTTTAATAGGAAATGATGCATTCCAGGAAGTAGATATTGTCGGAATGACAAGAAGTGTCACAAAATACGGTGTGACCGTGCGCAGACGGGAAGATTTGGGACGTATCATCAAGATGGCATTTTATATCGCATCCACCGGCAAGCCGGGACCGGTACTGATCGATATTCCGAAGGATATCCAGACGGCAGCAGGACCGGCGGAGTATCCGTCGAACATCCAGATCCGCGGTTATAAGCCGAATGAGTCGGTACATATCGGACAGTTGAAAAAAGCGTATAAACTGCTCCGCACCGCAAAGAAACCGCTGATCCTTGCCGGAGGAGGTATCAATATCGCACATGCGAATGACAAACTGCTCGCATTGGCGGAGAAGATGCAGATCCCGGTGGTCACAACGATCATGGGGAAAGGTGCGATCCCGACGAGCCATCCGCTCTATGTAGGAAACAGCGGTATGCATGGAAAATACGCAGCAAATATGGCAGTCAGCAAATGTGATGTGCTTTTTTCTATCGGAACAAGATTTAACGACCGTATTACAGGAGATCTGAATGAATTTGCACCGAAGGCGAAGATCGTACATATCGATGTGGATACGGCATCAATCTCCAGAAATGTCGTTGTGGATGTTCCGGTTGTATCGGATGCGAATCTGGCATTAGAAAAGCTGCTTGAATGGGCGGAATCGAAAGATACCGAGCAGTGGCAGAAGGAAATCGCAGAGTGGGATAAGAAAAATCCGCTTGAGATGCGCAGGGACTGTGGCATGACACCGCAGATGGTATTTGAGCATGTAAACCGTACCTTTAGAGAGGCTGTCTATGTGACGGACGTA
>OHTM01000668.1_pt1 | contig 14820 bp, 10 predicted proteins | sample 1578951 | NCBI WGS metagenome assembly OHTM01 (sample SAMEA3879605, study PRJEB24766) | human gut metagenome | biome: human-associated habitat; feature: feces | place: USA | collected 1985/1987
TCAGCGACGGCAGATACGGCACGACCTGCTCTAAGACTGGTAATTTCGCCTGCCCCTCCGGCTACGGATACAACAAGGACAGTTGCAAGAAAAACCAGGAGACCAAATATCAGGTCTGCTCCGTCGACTCGACACAAACCAACTCCACTCTCTGCTATTCCGCCGGCACCGCCAAAACCTGTGCCGACGAAAACTCCGCCTATGTCTCCACCTGCCCATCCGGTCAAACCGGCACCAAAATCACCACGCCCTGCGGCAATACTTGCTACAAGGACTGCAAGGATGAAGAATACTTCTGTTATATCAATTTAAGTATAGGAGGGGGTAACAGCAACTTGGATAGTCCAAAATTAATTCTATCCGGAAAAATTCAAGCTCCATTTGAAGCAATGGGAGAGGAAGTTCTAGTTGATGTTGATGTAAGCTGCTATAACTGCCCCTGCGAACCTGGTGGAGGAACATACCATATGTCTGGTGGCGTTAATTTTCTTAATGATATAAATATCTGTAATAACGGATATAGTTCAACGTGTGATTGTACAATAAGATCAGCAACTCCTTATCCGGCTAAAGCTCTGTTTGATAGGGGGAGCAAGAAATGTACCGTCATTGTTAATTATTAACCCGTATCAAATTGTTGCGGAAATGATATAAAGTCTGAAATAAACCGCTGCCATATGGCAGCGGTCTATTTTTCAACTACTGGGCGCTATTCATTAAATCCGCCGTAACGTTACAGCCATTATAAGCTGGCAAGTTTGTATTTCGTAAAGTAAATTCTGTCACAATAAGCTGTTCAGTTGTAGTATTTTTGCATTGATTGGAAACGTAAGTTTTACTGAATCCGTTGTTTATTGTTAAATTTTCAAAATATTCATAAGTCTTTTTACCATTTACAACGTTTTTCCTTTCGTATTTGACACTTACCAAAATTGTGCCACTGTAAGATGAACTAAAATTTGCAGTGCCATTAATTCTTACCGTGCACCTGTCAACCTGCGTAGCTGAAGCTCCAAAATACTTCGTACAAGAACTACCCCCCCCGGTATTTGAACAGTGGTATGTAACCCTGAAATCTCCACCAACATAAACAATTGTATCATATGCATCAGAAGTAGTTGCAGTAGCTTCTGCATTGGAATAAGATTGCTGTGGTTTCCATGTAAATCTAGTTCCACTTTCAACTTTGGAAATAGTATATTCATTTGTGTGTACATCACAACTCTTTCCTCCGATTGTACAACCGCTAATTCCATTAAAAGCAGAAGCAAAATTAGTAGGGCAGGAAGAATCAAACTTCTTGATAACGTTTATCTGGAAGTATTTCTCATGACAGTCCTTGTAGCAGGTCAAGCCGGAGCGCGGGTAAACGGTGGTACAGGTCTTGCCGGAAGGAATGGAAGAATTGTAGCCATAGTCGGAGCAAGTCTTGTAGGTGCAACCGGTATAGCAGGAGTACCCATTGTAAGGCTTGGGAGAACATTTCTGGTCAGCCGGAACGGAGTCGTAATAACCGCCTTCGGAGCAGCTCTTCTTCTTGTAGCAGGTCGTAGCGGAGGAGGCCATAGTTGAGATGCCGGAGTTGGCGCCTGCTGTTGCGGAAGAGGAATACTTGCTGGCCGAGGCAGAAATCCCTGAATTTGCACCGGAAGCGGATGCGGTCGCCAGGCTGGATTTGGCGGCGGCAGCAGACGCGGAGATTGAGTCGATATCGGAAATTGATTTACCCGCAGAAAGGGAGTTAACACCGGTATAGCGATTGTCGGTTGCGGATTTGCAGTCGCTGCCCTGACAGGAGGAATACCAGCCGTTGGACGTATTGCAGCTGCATCCGATATAGCAGTTAGCGTATGAACTGCAGGCTATACCCTCGCCTTTAGTTGTTTTTTCCGTAAAGACCGTACCATACCTATAGCTAGAGCCATCACTAGCCGTTATGGTTGTGTCTGCATAAGAGTTATTATACGACCCGCTTCCACTACAACCGTTTATCTTATAACCTGTTGTTGTTCCGCAAGTATGGCCGCTGTCGGTTGTATAATATCTATATTCTCCAGTACCTTTTTGAGAAGAAGATATTACGCAGTCGCCACGACCTACTGTTTCGTTTTTCAAGCATGTTCTGCTGCCACCACAACTTGTAGAGGTTGTGGAATATGTAAAGTAATTCTGACATTCAGACGTTACACTATATTTACATCCAGTTGCCCAATAACAATACCTTGTTCCGGCGGAACTATTTGCAGAGTCATAGTTTGTATTAAAGTATGATGTACTCGGCTGGCTGCTACAATAGCTTCCCGCGCATCCTGTCGGATTATAGCACCGTTCTCCGCACCAGTCATCATAATCACAGCTAAAATATGAACTACAAGAACTTTCATATCTACAGCCGCTTCCGGTTGGGATGTAACAGGTCTTGCTATGGCCGCAACCACTCGTGCTGGTTGTTGTATAAGATGCAGAGGTAAAGTAGCTACCCGGCGTATCTGAGCAGGCGTAACCATTACCACGACATCCACTCGGATAATATGCCGTAATAGTGCCGCCGTTAGAAGTTACATCTGTTGAAACTGACGTATAAGTAAATCTTGTCGTATTAGAATTTGTACACTTTTCATCTGTAGCATACTTACAGGTTACACCGTTAGACGAACTTGTTGTCGTATCAAAGTACTGGTCATGCGGTTTATTATTGTTGGCAACCGTATCGGCACGACAGGTCGATGCCCTGTAGCAGGTTTTACCCGTACTGATAGAATTTACTCTGTTGAAGATATACTGATTCGGGGTATAAACACAGCTTTCTGCACGATAACATCTTGAACCACTGGCAAGCGAGCTTGACGTATGGAAGAAGTTTGTATTCGGGCTGAATGTGTAGGCACCACGGCTGAACGCACAGTTCTGACCACGATAGCAGCTGCGTCCTGTCGCAGACGACGTAATTACATCAAAGAACTGGCTGTTCGGGCTGGATACATAAGCACCAGCATTGGTACGGCAGCTTTCACCGCGATAGCATCTTGAACCACTGCTTATTGAATGCGACGTATTGAAGAAGCTCGTGTTCGGGTACGAACTGTACGCACCTCTGCCCAGAGCACAGTTTTGACCGCGATAACAGGTAATACCTGTCGCATACGACGTGATTACATCAAAGAACTGGCTGTTCGGGCTGGATACATACGCACCGGCATTGACACGACAGCTTTCGCCACGATAGCAGGTTGAACCGCTGGCAATAGAATGTGACGTATTAAAGAAGCTCGTGTTCGGGTACGAAGAGTAAGAACCACGTGTCGTTGCGCAGCTTCCGCCACGATAACAGGTCGAATCCTGCTGAGCGTTAGTAGATGTCAGTACGTTGAAGAACGAGCTGTTCGGAGCCGACGTATAAGCACCGGCATTTGTACGGCACCCGCCCTGTGCACGGTAACAGGTTGAACCGGAAGCGGAAGACTGTGTTGTTACAAAGAAGCTGGTATTGGTTACAGCCGCCGACGAGGAGGCGCACTTCGCCCCACGGTAGCAGGTTGAACCGGAAGCATAAGACGTATGGACAACAAAGTATGTGCTGTTCGGCGTCGAGGTATAGGCACCAACCGCAGCATCAGCCACTCTGTCCGCACGGTATGACGTTGAACCGGAGGCCAAAGACTGGATATAGTGGAAGAACGACGTGTTCGGGTGCGAACTGTATGCACCGGCCGCAATATGTACCTTATCGGAACGATATGAGGTTGAACCAGACGCCAAAGAGTGAATTACATTAAAGAACGATGTGTTCGGCATAGAACTATACGCGCCGGCGGCAATATGCGAGCTTTCGCCACGATATGACGTCGAACCGGAGGCTAACGAGTAAATTACATAGAAGAACGATGTATTCGGTGTCGAACTATAGGCACCAGCATTGGTATGAATGCCTGATCCGCGATATGCCGTTGAACCGGACGCCAGAGAGCCGCCGTACAGGAAGAACGACGTATTCGGGCGGGAAGTGTACGACCCGTTCGGGTTTGCGCTCTCGCCACGGTAGGAGATAGAACCGGACGCCGAAGACTGAATAACGATAAAGTAGCTGGTGTTCGGCGTTGACGTATAAGCACCGGCCGCAGGATTTGTGCTTTCGCCGCGGTATGATGTCGAGCCGGACGCCAGCGAGCTGATGGTGATGAAGAAGCTTGTGTTCGGATGCGAAGAGTACGCACCGGCAGCAATGTGCGATTCCTGACCGCGATATGCCGTCGAACCAGATGCCAGAGAGTTAATTACATAGAAGAAGCTCGTGTTCGGCGTTGACGTATAAGCACCGGCCGCAGGATTTGTGCTTTCGCCGCGGTATGATGTCGAGCCGGACGCCAGCGAACTGATGGTGATAAAGAAGCTCGTATTTGGATGCGAAGAGTATGCACCGGCAGCAATGTGCGATTCCTGACCGCGATATGCCGTCGAACCGGAAGCCGATGAACTAATCACATAGAAGAAACTTGTATTCGGCGTTGACGTATAAGCACCGGCCGCAGGATTTGTGCTTTCGCCGCGGTATGATGTCGAGCCGGACGCCAACGAACTGATGGTGATAAAGAAACTCGTATTCGGTTTGGAGCTATATGCACCGGCGGCGATGTGCGATTCTTCGCCACGATATGCCGTCGAGCCGGTTGCCGAAGAACTAATCGTTACAAAGAACGACGTGTTCGGCGAAGACGAGTATGCACCGGCAGCCGTGTTACAGCTGGAACCGCGGTAACAGCCGGAACCGGAAGCAAAAGAGTTTATGGTATAGAAGAACGACGTATTCGGTTCCGAACTGTATGCGCCGGCGTTCAGGTCCTTACAGCCTTCGCCGCGGTAGCAAGTTGAACCAGATGCGATTGAGCTTTCTACATAGAACCATGCCGTATTCGGCGAAGACGAGTATGCACCACCGGCTATATAACAATTTTGACCACGATAGCAGGTTGAACCCGATGCATAGGAATTAATAGTTACGAAGAACGACGTATTCGGAACCGATGTATAGGAACCTGTTGCCAGATAACATTCCTGACCGCGGAAACAGGTCAAACCGGTTGCCGTTGAACTGATGGTAACAAAGAACGACGTATTCGGACGAGAGCTGTAGGCACCAACGCTCGGCTCGCAGGACGTTGCGCGGTAGCAGCGGGTCGCGTCATTACAAAGCGCGCGAATATCGCCAAACCACGGATACCAGTCATTTTCTATCTCTTCGTGGTCGCGGATATCTTCAAAGTTCGTTTCACAGCCAATCTTTTTATAACAGCCGGACGCGTCATTACATTCATTGATTTCGTACAAACAAGCCGGATAAATTTCCTTATCTTGCAGGCCGGTATAGAATTCATCCCAATACGGCGCGTTCAGCGAGCTCAGGTAAAGCTCCTGTTTGCCGGTTTTGTTGTCAACATTAGACGCATTGATAAACGAACTGTAGAATCGGTTTTCCTCACTACAGGAAATCTTTTTCCAACACTGGTGCTGCGCGTCGTCCTGATGGCAGTTTGTCGTAATATAGGTACACCCGTTGTTGGCACTGGTTATGCGACACCCTATCCCTTTGATACAAGACGAATTATTGACAGCATCGTAAGTGTTGCCGTTTTTGGTGTAAGTTCCGTAACCGGGGTTAACATCCGCATAAAAGGCATCATGGTACGGATTGTTTTTAACATATTGGGCGCTGTAGTTATAGCCTTTCTGGTTTTCAACAATTTCCATCCACTTCAGATAGGCCTCTTCCGAATCGTAAATCACGCCTTCGTTGACGTGGTTGCTGTACCACTTACGGACATTGTTACACCCTGTCCACAAATAACAGTAGTTCGGCACGTCATTACAGTTCAAACCGTTACCGGTATCGTTACCGGAACCGTCCGACTGAGCATACGAACATACAATTTTGTTAGTCAGGTTATAATCTTCCGTAACCAACCCATTTCCGGTTGAATTTAGCGTTTTAATCAGCTGAACCGTTCCGGATACGTCTTTTTCATTAGTCATCTGGTCTTCGGAAAGATACGGAATAAAGTTGTCCCAGCCGCTTGCCAACTGAGCACTGTCATTACGATAATATTCCTTACCGGTATTCAATTCATCATGATTACAGTCATATACCTGCATACAACCGAAACCACCGCAACGGGTTTCCTGACGGTATTTACAGTATTCACCGGTATTTTCAAAAAAGAATCTTCTGTCTGTATTACACTGGGAGAAGCGGCACTTTCCTCCATAAAGTTTGCTGTCCCATGCGCACCGTGCCTCATACGGTACAAGATTTCCATCCAAATTAACAATCGGATTGCCATTTCCATCTAAAAGCGCCTTATCGTCGGGGTCGTTTGTCCCGTCAACCTCGACAAAGCCGTATGAGCAGCCGCAGTATTGCCAGTATGTGATGTTGTCTGCAGCGCCTTTACACGACTTGCCATAGCCGACCAGTGCGTCGTCAATTGAGCATTCCTGATATCCTTCATTTGCAACCAATGTGGAACAACAGTCGTTATCCTTGTACTTTGCCTCATCCCCGGCATAACAGAACGTTGCACCGGCGCGAGGGTTCGCACACGTCTTGTAAGAAGAATCGCATTCGCCTTCTCCGACTCCATAAAAACCGTTAGTATCACAACTCAAATCTCCGAGTCGGCAAACCTTCGCCAATGAGGCCTCGGAGTACAGCAAGCCAAGCGCGGCAACTGTAATCAGTATCAGTTTTTTAGTCATCACATACCTACTTTTAAATAGAATAATACTCTTGAGAGAGTACCATATTTTTGGACAAATGTCAATCCTTTTTAATATGCGAATCGTAAAAAAAGCTTTAAAATGTGCAGTTTGAGATTAAATTTTATGGTTTATTTTATACTTTTTACTGTTTAATTTTTGTGCGCAGATTTTCTAAAAGCCCCTCTACCCCTTTAGGAGATTTTGCAATAAACGAGGTATATTCGTTGCGCGCAGTCTGAGCCAAACTTACATTTTCAATAATAATATCTATAATTTTAAGTTTGCCGCTATGATTGTAAACGCGCCATTTTACGCTGACCGGCTTACCCTCCGGCATCGGGACTTTGGTATTTACAAAAATCTGACTGGGATTGCTTGCCGGGCTCGTCCCTTCAAATACAAATTTCTTACCTTTGAATTCATCAAACCGCTTTGACCACGTCTGAACATTAAATTCCTTGTACAGGTTTATGAACTCCGCCTGCTGCTTTGCCGAAGCCGTCCGCCAATAGCGGCCAAGCACATATTTTCCGATAAAATCCAAATCAAGGTTTTCCGTAAACAACTGCTTGAATACTTTATTTTTTTCTGTCGGAGAAGCGTTTGAATTTATAATCTTTTCAATTCCTTCCCTGGTCAGACTTTCTACCATTTCTACAGCTTTGCCGCCGTCTATCCCAGCAGATGCAGCCTGAACAAAACCAAACATTAAGAATAAAAATGCCAGTATTTTTTTCATTTCGTCCCTCTTAAATTCTAAAAATCGTCGTTCATTTCGCCCATATCGAAATCATAATCAGGCACCGAATTTTCCTCATTCCGGCCGCAAGCCTTTATTTTGCCCCGGTTTTGCAGATATGCGGATTTTACCGCTTCATAATAGTCAATTGAGCCTTCTTCCAGACTTTCAAGGAATTTCAAGTTCTCAGCCATCAGATTCAGATACTTCAAACCGCTTGCCGTATAATATACGAGCCACGCGTCTTCCCCTCCGCTCTCCTGCGCAATCCAGTATCCGGGAGAAGAATACCCGTCTACAGTGAACCCTACGGCAGCACGCGGAGTGCTCGGACCAACCACCGGCAAAACAATAAACGGGCCATCAGGCACACACCATGTCGCCAGCGTTTCATCAAAACCGGTCTTATCCTTTTCCATTCCCATAGAAGACGCAACATCATACAATCCAACGAGACCAAACGTCGTATTAATAACAAAACGGCCGAGATTATTGCCGGAATCAGAAAACTCCCCCTGAAGCATATGATTTGCTGCAGATATCGGCTCATCAATATTACTAAAAAAATTTGTTACACGCTGGCGAAAATATTCATTTGTTACCGCACGGTAGCCTTTTGCCACAGGCCGGATGACGAATTTATCCAGTTTATTATTAAAAGAAAACATTGCCCGGTTATATGTTTCCAACGCCGTGTCATTCTCCGGCGAAACAGTTTCAGAGGCAGGCGCTCCGGCGCATCCGCCCAGTCCAAGCAATAATAATAATGCAGTATATGTAAAAAACTTTTTAGTCAATTTTCCCTCAAATCTCAAAAAATATTTTGATTTAATATAGCGGCTTTATTTGATAAATCAACTATAAAATTCTTACTTGCTGTATGTAAACAGACATTTATGCCACTGCGCCGGATTAAATGCAGGCATACCTGTCCAAAAATGCAAAAATATTACAAATTGGAAATGTTTTGTGTTTTGCAAAACAAATTTCCCGCGCTAGTATTCGGGTATGTCATAATTTTTGAGAGGAAGACACTGATGACTACATATAACGGAAAAATCAATCTTTTCGACTGTGCCACCGCACAGAAAGTAATCGGTCAAGAAACATTTCTAAACGCATTCAAAACAGTTCTTGACCACGGCGCTTATTGTCAGGGACCGGAAACTAGAGAACTGGAAGAAAAACTCGCCCAATATTCGGGAACAAAATACTGCGCAACAAATGCTTCCGGCACCGATGCCCTAACGCTGGCTCTTATGGCTTGGGACGTCAAACCCGGCGATGCTGTTTTTGTTTCCTCGTTTACGTTTGTCGCTTCTGCAGAATGCGTCGTTTTGCTTGGCGCTACGCCGATTTTTGTTGATTCGGCGCCGGACACGTTTACGATGGATCCGGCAGACCTGAAAAAAGCAATTGAAGAAGTCAAGAAAGAAGGGAAACTCAATCTGAAAGCCGTTATTGCGGTAGATATCTTCGGTTCGCCCTGTAATTATGACGAGATTATGAAAATTGCCCATGAAAACGGGATGAAAGTTTTGAGCGATGCCGCCCAAGCTTACGGCTCCACGTACAATGGCAAAAAAGCCGGTTCCATTGCAGATATGACCGCAACTTCGTTTTATCCGACAAAGCCTTTGGCTTGTTACGGAGACGGCGGCGCAACCTTCACAAACTCCGAAGAAGAATACGAACTTTTAAAATCCTGCCGCGTTCACGGCATGAGCTCAACAGACCATTATGATAACGTTCGCCTCGGCGTTACGGGACGTATGGACTCTTTCCAAGGGGCTGTTTTATTACAAAAGCTTAAAATTTTTGATGATGAACTGGTAAAAAGGGAAAAAATTGCTCAGACGTACGACAAAGAACTGAGCCCTTACTTTGGTAAGCAAAGAGTTCTTGACAATGCCACTTCTGCCCGGGGACTGTACACAATTACCTGCGAAAAAAGGGATGAACTGATGGCTTTCCTAAAAGAAAACAACATTCCCTGCGGCGCATACTATCCGCGTCCGGTCAATACACAGACTGCTTACAAAAAGTGGAATACGAGAAGCCTTCCCGTATGCGAGAAACTTTCCAAAACAGCTTTAAGCATACCGATGCATCCGTATTTGGAACCGGAAGCGCAGGAATATGTCATCAGCAAGATGAACGAATTTGCCGCCAAGTACGTTCAGACCGCTGCATAATCCGTTTGTCCGGCATTACATTAACAGACGCCGAAAGGCGTCTGTTTTTTGTCGGGCTTTGCGCGCAGGGTTCACATACTGCATTATAGGCAATTGTACAGATGCTATCGCTATGGTTATTGATTTTTTAAGTAATTTATCCTATATTACAGTCAGAACTATAATTTTAGAAGAAGGGGAAACCAAATTATGTTAGAAAGTAAAGAATTTGCCGCATACAGCAACGGTCAGGTTATTGACGAAGGCTTAAGGAACTTTATGCTGAAAATTTACAACTATATGGCCGGCGGTTTGTGTGCTACGGCTTTGGCCGCATATATAATTGTCAGCAATACTTCATTGCTGCGCCTGTTTTTTAATGAAACGGGCTACTCGGCATTCGGCTGGCTGGCTTTATTTGCACCGCTGATTTTAGTATTCGCTTTTGGCTGGGTTTTACAGAGAGGAACCTTGCAACAAGTTCAAGCCATGTTTTGGGGGTATTCCGTATTGATGGGCGTTTCTCTTGCGCCGATTTTTCTGGTATATACCGGTGCCAGCATTGCCCGTGTCTTTTTAATCACGGCAGCGACGTTTGGCGCTCTCAGCCTGTACGGCTATACGACTAAAAAAGACCTTAGCGGCTGGGGAAGCTTTTTGTATATTGGCGTATTCGGATTGATTATCGCCTCTATTGTCAATATCTTTATGAAAAGTTCCGGACTTGATTACGCCTTGTCCTATCTCACGGTATTTATCTTTGCCGGACTTACGGTTTATGATACGCAGAATATGAAGTCCCTGTACTATGCAAACGGCATGGGCGGCGATATGGCGGCTAAAGGCGCTATTGCCGGCGCATTGTCATTGTATCTTGATTTTATCAATATGTTTATGGCGTTGTTAAGACTGCTTGGTGACAGAAGATAAGACAAAACAGCAGGCCGGTTTTAACAGCCGGCCTTACTTTTTATAATAAGAGGGAGAGAAGATGGATAACAATATTTTGGATTTGTATGCTAAAAGGCACAGTTTTTATAGCATAACCAATGATTGCCCGTTAACCGCGGAAGAAATCGAGAACCTGGTTCAAAAATCTTTAGAACTGTATCCGAGCCCATTTAATTCGCAAAGTGCCAGAGTTATGGTTTTATTCGGCAAAAACCACAAAAATTTATGGGACATTACCCAAACAGAACTTTTAAAAGCAGCACCTGAAGAAAAGGCTCAGGCAATCTCGGATAAAATTGCAAGCTTTGCCAACGGACACGGAACTATTTTATATTTTACAGACACGGCCATTACCCAAGCATTACAGAATAAATTTCCGCTTTATGCTGCAAATTTTAATAATTGGGCGTATCAGTGCAATGCTATTTTACAATTTATGGTATGGACGGCTCTGGCTAATTCCGGCGTCGGCGCCAACCTGCAACATTATAATCCGCTTATTGATGATGCCGTTCGTAAGGCTTTTAACATACCGAACAATTGGGAACTTGTTGCCCAAATGCCTTTTGGCGGCATTGGCATAACGCCTCAAGCACACAGCGTTGAAAATATAAAAGAAAAATTTATCGTTAAAGCATAGATTACAAGGTGTGAAAATAAGAGGCTGCCTTTTTATGTTCTCACATCCTGGTTCAGTAAGACTAATTGCTCAGTTTTGTGATATATTGAGGCGGGATAACACCATCTTTAACAACTATCAGATAATAGGGAACAACCGAAAAACGCAGCCCCAATTTTTCATCACAAACAGACCAATCTATCGGTGAGGTATCTATATCGGCAACTGAATCCAGTTTCACCAAACGCTCATCAACATCTTGTGGTAAATCTTTATCCAAATCCGGACGGATTGCCGGCGAAACATAAACAGCTTCTATCAGCCCGTCTTTCATCAGGCTATTCACATCAATTGCAAACAAATCGGCATTTTCAATAAATGGTTTGAACATATTAATACTTTTTTCAGTATATTGTATTGGTTCAGAAAAAGCTCTGACAGCACGACTTCTTCCTTTAAAACACCGTTCCATCCATTGACATATTCCGTTATGCGTGGTTTCACCGGAGCGTTTGTAATAATAGCTTAAATCTGCATGAGGATTTTGGGCAAAGGATAATATTCCATCTGTCAATACCGTATTTCCTTTGGCTACGTAATGATATAATCGCATCTTTCTCCCCTTTTAACTTCGTTTATATTATTGTGAATTATTACAAAGATTTTTTTTGTTTTCAATAACTAAATCATTCGGCAGACAACTAAATTGGCAAATAATACAGAATACCGTTCTATTATCAGGCTAATGAGTATGAGAACCCTAACAAATAAATAAACTTACTAGTTATTTAATACCATATAGATACCGATAATTATTACTGTAAAGGAGATGAGTTTTTTGATGACATCATAAGTGCTTAAATTTTCTTTAAAATGGTTTCCGAATATTTTATAAAGCACAAATCCCAGTAGAAGCGTAAATATGCTTTGAGATGATTCGATTGATTCTACCACTAAAACTGGAAGATAAGCCAAAGCTATTGTTAAGGCGAGCGTTCCGCCTTGGTTTAGAAGTTCATTAGATAAAAAGAGTTTGATTTTCTTTTTATATTGCGGAAACATGCTTATAATATCTGTTCTGTATTGAGGTAACAGTAAGAGAGATAAACAAATTGCTGTTGCAAAAATTGAGCCCCAGAATAAAACGGTTACAAAATCAACATTTTGCAGAGAATATTTTGATAATACCGAAGATAAAGATAATAAAACGGATACGACTAACATCAAAAAGAAAGCAATATTGAGTTTTAATTTTTTGATGTCAAAATTGAGCAAAAAAGTGGAAAGTAAAATAATTCCAAAACCGCAATATTGAGTTAGGCTCAATTTTTCATTCACAATAAAATAAGCGAATACCGGAATGGTGATTTTTCCTAAAGAGAATAATGCCACAACAATCGAGGTATCAATATTGCGGAGTGCGTGATAATAGGGAATTTGGTAACAAACTTCAATTACTGAGATGATAAATAATATTGCTAAAATCTCTAATGGCGGAATAATCGGGGTTCCGAAGAAAAATAAAAACGGAATGATAATAACATTGCTGATTGTGGCATAAAATACTAACGAAGGTATTTTCTTAAAAATGTTATTGGAAAAATGTGCATCAACAATACAAGACAAAGCGTGTAAAAGCGGTGTTAAAAAAGCAATCAGAACGTACATATAAAATCCTTATCCTATGTTGGAATATAGTATAATTTTTTAAAAAGTCCCATAATTTTGTAAAAAACACTTATTCAAAACTTTCAAAATCGGACTTATTCAAAGCCTTGATTTATGTAGCAAAAAAGCATCTCAAACGGTGCTTTTCAATAAATGGTGCGCGATACTGTACAGTTATCGGACTGATGAGTATGAGGATTTCAAACAACTTTGCTATAAAATTGAGATGTTTTAAATTTCCACTTCCACTATTAAAAAAGGATGGTCTGAATAACGCATATCTTCTTTAGCTGACAAAAGTTTAAAATCTTTTGTCGCCAAAATGTATTCTATTTGAGTATCATAAGGGTATTTGGGCTGATGCTTTCGCCCGTTGAAAGATATTAAGGATTGCAAAGTATTGCCGATTCCCAATTCAGGAAATGCTTTATCTATGGCAATATCAACCGTATTAAAATCGCCGGTTATAAGCGAGGTTTTATCTGCGGGTATAAGCATTTTTGCCCATTGTTTACGATATTCGGCAAATTCTTCATTCCAAAAGTGTTTGCCAAAATGCTGAAACGGAAACATATGGGTATTTATTACATTAACTTGCCTGCCGTCAGGAATTTCCAAAGAGGCTTTTTGAATATATTTATCGTGCATAATCCAATGATCGCCATTTGGTCTGATTGTTTCTATCTTAGGATTTGCCAACTTTAAAACTTTGTATGATAAAAAGGGGAACTTTGAACAAATAGACAAACCGTAAAATTTATCTCTTACCAGCCAAGCTTTTTCACCGGATAAACTTTTATGATGCGGCAAATTGCATTTTTTTGACAGTTTCTCAATAAAGAAGCTTGTTCCCTTATCATTATCCATAATACATTCTGCCAAACATAAGATATCTGGTTCTTCCTTTGTAAAATATTCGATGTATTTTTCGGGATGAAAACCGCCTGATATGTTTTCTTTTTTCTCATTGAATCCACAATGAAGTACACATTGCATAATATTAGCAAAAATAATTTTTACTTTCATGAAATACTCCAATACTTTTATTTTTTATGCGATTTTATATGAGAAAGATTAAAATGGATATAATTTTAGCTAAAAGTCCGATAATTTTGCGAAAAATACTGTTTTCAAAACCTCAAAAATTGGACCAAATAAGCACTTGTTTTAAAACAAAAAAATCCGCAAAAATTGCGGAAATTCATAAATGGTGCGCGATACTGTGCGATTATCGGACTAAAGAATATGAAGATTTAGAAAAAATAAACTATTATTTAGAAATAAAATTCCATATATCTTGACAAAGAAGACAATCTAAAGATTGAATATGTTCTTTTAATAGTTTATCTGTTTTCATAATTGGTCGTAAATCACAGTAATAAACTCCGTCAAGGGAATTTAGACCTATTGTGTAGGCTTTAAAGTGTCCTGTTAAAAATGTTTGGCCTATTTTATATTCTGGCTCTTTTCCTGCCCTTTGTACATCGTGCAAAAAAATTGCAAAATGAGGTGTCTCTGTTGCTGTTAATCTATTGTACATTAATTTATCAAGAAAAATTTTATCAATTCTATCTTTACTTGATGTTTTTACAGACCCAATAGCAACGATTTCCCCTTTTATTTTAATTTCTATATCATTTTGGTAATTCATGATTTCATTGGATTGAGGAATATTTACCCCTAAAGTTTCTGAAGTTATATCAAATCCTAATTGAGTAATAATGAGTTGCATTAATCTTTCAAATAAATCTCCATTAACTTTTCTGGATGTATTCGTTTTGGAAGAAGGAAGGGCATCTAAAGCACAGCCGATAGATTGTTGCGTTGTATAAATAAAGTTATTAACATCCTTTCTTAAGGAAAAATCATGTTTAATATTTTTATTTATAAAACGCAACAATCTATCGGCTGTGCTT
>OHTM01000700.1_pt1 | contig 14444 bp, 9 predicted proteins | sample 1578951 | NCBI WGS metagenome assembly OHTM01 (sample SAMEA3879605, study PRJEB24766) | human gut metagenome | biome: human-associated habitat; feature: feces | place: USA | collected 1985/1987
CAAGGCAATCAGAAAAGTAAAAAGAACGATCAGCACAATGGCAATGGATCCCCAGGTTCGGCAGGGAAGGAACAGAAAGATCGTGTTCTGGTCCACCCAGTTCATGCCTAACAGCCCCCAGAAATTATAGGCATTAACCGCCGCATATTCATAGGAACCCAGCGTGGAAGTATACTGCGAGGTGGCGGCATCCAGACCGAAGGGAACGCACAACAGAAGCATGCCGCAGATCACAGCCAGACCGCCGCACAGATTATAAGAAAATTTCCTCCAGGAAAAATCCTGCAAAAATACATGATCCAAAATGCCGACCAGAAGGACGGGAGTGAAGATCAGTGTCTGTGGCTTTAACAGAATTCCAATGCCGTAGATCGCATAAGCCGGAAGCATTTTGCCGTCCATAAGAAACAGGCACATCAGGATCACCACAAGGGTGTGAACGGAATCCACCTGCCCCCAGCAGGAAGAATTCAGGATGATTGCCGGCTGGAACAGATAAGCACAAGCTACACATACAGATTGCATTTCGGAAAAATGCAGTCTTTTTGACGCCTCTCTGAAGAGCAGACAGCCGCAGGCCATGTCGCACAGAATAGCAGGCAGCTTTAACAGCATGATATGCAGGCTGGAATAATAAGGGATCCCAAGCAGGGAACGCAGTGCCCCGATGAGATACAGGACATACATGAATCCGGGCGGATAATCGGTAAAAGTCTCCGCGGAATAGAATGCCCCGGGACCTACGGAGAAGATCCGGTCAGCCCACGCAGCAAAACAGGCAATATCATTGCCGAAACCGTGGGTGGTATAAGCAAGGATCAGACGAAGCAGCAGGGCAGCCCCGAAAATGATCCAGACGAACCGGGTAATGTTTTGGAATTTACATTTGTCTTCCTCTTTTTGGAAACCGGTATAGCAGACACCGCACAGAAGCAGTGAAAGGATAGCAAAAAAATGTATCATAAGATATAATTCCCCCCAATATTTTTATGATCACAACTTAAAAATATCAAAAAATGAGTCTTTCGTAAAGACGAATACTTAAAAATAAGTTATAATCATTAGTAAATTCAGACAGATGCAAAAAGGGGACAAACATGAAGAATAAGAAAGTGGAAAATATCATCACAGCAATACTGGCGGCGGCAGTTCTGATCACCGGAGGGATGAGTCTGTATTCCTATCTGTCGGAGCAAAAGGCGAAAAACGAATATGATACCATAAGACAGGAGGCAGTGGTGGAAGAGTCCAGGGTGGAAGAGACGGAAGAAGTACAGGTGAAAAACTACCCCGATCTGCAGATTGATTTTGCAAATCTCAAGAAGACCAATCCGGATTTCCGGGGATGGCTTTATTTTCCGGCGCTGGATATCAGCTATCCGGTGGTACAGGGCGAGGACAACAATTATTATCTGAAGCATTCTTTTGAGGGAGAAAGTGTAAATGCCGGATGTATTTTCATGGATTGTGAGGCTTCGGCGGACTGGTCGGACCGGAACACCTTCGTCTTCGGACATAATATGCGGGATGAGAGCATGTTCGGTAGTTTTAAAAATCTGTTGAAGGGGACGGTAAGCTGTAAGGAGGATCCGTATTTTTATATCTATACGGAAGATAAGGTCTATATTTATGAAATCTTTGCTTATTACGAGACCAGAAGCACCAGCGACCGCTTCGCAACCTTTACCTCGGATGCTTCCTACGATGATTACGTGCAGTGGGCGACGGAACATTCCCTGTATGCCTCGGATGCGGACTTAAGCGACAGGGGGAACATTGTGTCGCTGTCTACCTGCTATGGTTCCGCAGGCACGAAGCGAAGAGCACTGCTCCATGGAGTACTGACAGAAACGGCCGCTTATTAGGACATTGGTACCACAAATGGACAACCAGAGAACAAAAATAAGCAATAAATCACAAATTTAATAAAAAATCTGAACCTTTTTTATGAGATCCATAGTCTTAATAGATGTAAAGAAGAACGAAAACGTTTAAGTGCGTTGGGAGTAACACATGGGGTTTCATATAAGGGAGAAATCAGATGAGCAGACTTAGTAAGTATGTAAAAGAAAAAATCGTAAAGGTTCTGGTGGCAGCGCTGGTAGTGGGAACTGTCGCAGGGAACGGAACACTTACGGTACAGGCAGAGGAAGCGGCTACAGTAGTAGGGGAAGAGTCTGTATCCGGTGGTGACGCTGTTGTGAAAGAAAATGTAGTAGCTGATCCGGAGGTAACACCGGAAGCAACGACGATGGTTACACCGGAAGAGGCAGCAGGTGCAGGTCTTATCATGCCGCTGACAATGAATTTATGTGCGGAAGCAAATGAGACAGTAAATGCGGTGACTGTGGATATTGCTGGAGTTTTAGGAGCTGCCAATGGCTATGGAATTTTTGTAGAGGGAATTACGGAGCAGAGCGGTGACAGTGAAGCTAATATCTGCACAGGCAGTTTGAAATATTATAATAACATTGGCTATACAGGAAAAGGTACTATTTATGTAGATGGTGAATATACAGGTTCAGGCTCCAATATTAGATGTTCTAATCTGATTCTAAAATCAGCTTCTTTTGAGCAAAGAGGTAATCAATGGTTTGTAAATGGAGTTTATGTAGGAACCACTGAGCAGATTGGAAAAATTGAAAGAGGTCAGTTCGATCTGGCAGGAGCATTTACAGCTATTCGTACAAATGCTGAAAACTTGCATGCAATGGGAACGGAATTGAGTTCTAATGAGATTTCCTTGAATGATGGACAGAATATTTTTCGCGTAAATGGAATTTCGGATTTTGAACCTAAAGTAGCTGTGGAAAACGGTAAAACGGTTGTATTTAATATAACACCTGATGGTAATAATTTTAAGTTGGTAGGACAGAGCACATCTGGCATTGATAATTACCCGGAAGCAGATAATGCAAATTTGTTAGTGTATAATTTTGGAACATATGATGGAACTATTACTTTATCTACTACAAGAGGAACGATTCTTGCACCATGTGCTAAGGTGATTCTCGAAGCAGGAAATAATTCAGGTAGAATTGTAGCTGCAAATTTGCAAACGCAAGCAGAGTGTCACTTTAGTGGAAATGAGTGGCATCCCAGTGAAGAGCCTACGCCGACCGTGACACCGACGGCAACACCAACGGCAACACCAACGGCAACACCTACGGCAACGCCAACGGCAACACCAACGGCAACGCCAACGGCAACACCTACGGCAACACCAACGGCAACACCAACGGCAACGCCAACGGCAACGCCAACGGCAACACCAACGGCAACACCAACGGCAACACCTACGGCAACACCAACGGCAACGCCTACGGCAACGCCAACGGCAACGCCTACGGCAACACCAACGGCAACGCCTACGGCAACACCGTCGACAACTCCTGACAACAACCCGACACCTACTCCGACTCCGGGCGCTCCGGATACGACGCCAACCCCGGATGATCCCGGTACCCCTGCGGATCCTGTAACACCCGAGGCACCGCAGGTACTTGGTGCGAGACGCCACAGAATGGTGACGATCGAGGATGATCCGACACCTTTGGCAGACAGAGCAGTCCTCGGAGCATCGAGACGGCCGCAGACCGGCGACGCTTCCGATGCATGGAATCTTGGTTTCGCCTTATCCTTGACAGGTCTGGGAGCATGGCTTATCCTTAAGAAGAAGCAATAAGAACAGTAATGACATATAGTTACCATAAATTCATGAAAGAGGGTAAACAAATGAAAAAAAGATGGATGAGTCTGATTCTGACAGTAATCATGATGCTTAGCCTGGCAGGCTGCGGCAGGAATGCAGATCTGTCCTCTGTCAGCCGTGATCCGGCGGACAGCGACGGAACCGTATGGTTCGATGAAGAGGCGGTGGCGCTGGCAGGATCTGTACAGAGAGCCGGCATGAGCGAAGCAGAGATTGCCCGGGCCAATGAACTTCGCACCATGGCAACCGATGCACTGGCACTGGTGAATGCGAAGAGAGCAGAGAATGGACTTGCGGAGCTTACCTGGAGCAACGGACTGGAGTCCTGCGCTATGGTAAGAGCACAGGAAGCTGCTTCCAAATTCTCTCATACCAGACCGAACGGCAGAGACTGGTATACCGTGAACAGTGAACTGATGTGGGGTGAGAACCTGGCGAAGGGATATGATTCCGCACAGAGCGTGGTAGATGCCTGGATGGCTTCTCCCACCCATGCAGCGAATATCCTGGCAGGCGATTTTACGACCTGCAGCATTGCTGTCTATGAGACAGGTGGAAAACTGTATTTTGCACAAGAATTTGGTTATTGATCCCAAAAAGTTTCTGCCTAATGGGACAGAAAAATATAAATAAACAGACAAAACAGGGAAAGAGTTGATATTTTTTGAAATATTAACTCTTTCTTTGCACTCATAAGGTAGCAAAAAGGTTCGGAAAATGTTATAATGATGATACAGCAGTAGTGTTAGCAGCATTGCAGAAAAATGCCGGCTTGAGAAGGTGGAGAGACATCTCGCCGGAGAAAAGAGGTACATTATGAGTGCAAAAACTACACAGAAGGGACAAAAGCGTCAGACCAATGGTAAGACCACGATCCGCGAGCGGCTGCAGAAGGCAATCCGGCGGCTGGTATTGCTATCGATCGTATCATTGGTCATTGTGTCTATGATCATGAATCTGTCAGGTACCCTGAGCAGACTGAAGGCTGATATGCAGGAGATCGCAAAGCTGTCAGCGGATCGGATCCGTCAGGAATTGACGGTATCGGAGACGATCGTATCTGAGCTGGGATGCAGCTATCAGCTTTCCGCGGCTGTATTTACACCGGCACAGAAGCAGGAGTATATTAATCAGCGCGTGGAAGCTTATGGAATGGTCAGGGGGAAGCTGATCGGAAGTAATGGTATCTGTGCCGCTGACGGAACGGATTATAATGATCGTGAGTATTTTAAACGGTCCATGCAGGGAGAAGTGGTGGTATCGGATCCCGTAATTGCCAAGACAGACGGAAAACTCAGCGTGATCATATCTGCACCCGTCTATGAAGGCGGAGATAAAGACGGTGAGATCATCGGCGTGGTATTTGTAGTACCGGATCCGGAGTTCTTAAATGATATTTGCGCAGCCATTTCTATCAGTGAGCATTCCGGATGCTACCTGTTGGGGTCTACGGGTATTACGATCGCACATAGTGATTCCGCCATTGCCCAGGAGCAGAAAAATAATATTGAATTGTCACAGACAGACAGCTCACTGAAGGGAATTGCTAAAATAGAGCAGCAGATGCTTAAGGGTGAGACAGGATACGGAACCTATTTCAGAAAAGGTGCTTATACATTACAGGCGTATGCCCCGATTGATGGTACTGACGGCTGGATGGTGGCTGTAGATGCACCGGTTACGGATTTCCTGGGTTCCGTTGTAACAGGCATTATCATAGGTGCTGCGATCGGTGTGATCGCAGTGGCATACAGCATTTACAAGGCAAAACAGATCGGACAGCGTATCGGGGAGCCGGTGGCACAGTGCACAGACAGAATACAGCTGTTAGCACAGGGTGATCTGCATACTCCGACACCGAAGGTAGAGACCGGCGATGAGCTGCAGATACTTGCGGAGGCTACCGCCAGTCTTTCCGATAATTTGCAGCAGGTAATCGGTGATACGGACTATCTGTTGGGAGAAATGTCTGAGGGCAATTTTGCGATCGTAAGTAATTGCAGGGAAGCCTACATAGGAGATTTCAGCGGATTACTGGAGTCTATCCGTAAGCTGAATCATAAGCTCAGTGAGACACTGGGTGAGATCAAAAATGCGGTAAGCCAGGTGTCTGCCGGCGCGGGTCAGATGGCGGATGCCGCACAGGGACTGGCAGAGGGTGCTACAGACCAGGCCGGTTCCGTGGAGGAACTGCAGGCGACCATTACGAACGTCACTGAGATCGTGGAGAAAAATGCCAAGGCTCTCGGAGCATCTTATGAGAAGGCAATGGAATATCAGCAACAGGCCAGAACCAGTGGAGAAGAGATGAAGGGACTGACCGATGCCATGCAGCGGATCAATGAGACTTCCAAGCAGATCAGTGATATTATCGGTGAGATCGAGGATATCGCATCCCAGACGAACCTGTTGTCCCTGAATGCAGCAATTGAAGCTGCCAGAGCGGGGGAAGCCGGAAGAGGTTTCGCCGTGGTGGCTGAACAGATCCGGAAGCTTGCGGATGACAGTGCACAGTCCGCGGTACATACCAGGGAACTGATCGAAACCTCGCTGCAGGAGATCGAAAAAGGAAATCAGATCACGGATAAAACGGCGGAAGCTTTGCAGAAAGTGGTGGAAGGTATTGAGGATCTGGCGAACGAGTCCAAGAAAGCCATGGAAGAATCCAATGCACAGGCAGATGCCATGGCCCAGATCGAACAGGGCATCGAGCAGATATCTACGGTGGTACAGAACAACTCCGCTACCGCAGAGGAGACTTCCGCTACCAGTGAAGAACTGTCTGCTCAGGCGACCAACATGAACGAACTGACAGATGCTTTCCAGTTAAGAAGCGAGAAATAATCGGTGACGGTTATCATCAAGCCGGACATTTCCGCATACAATGCATAGAAACAAGCATTGGAGAGCAGCCGTGTTCGAGAAGCAGAATATACAGGAAACCATAAGTAAACTAAATAGTGACACAGTGAAAGGTCTTACCGAAGGTGAGGCCTTTCGTCGTTTACGGCAAAATGGCAGGAACGAGATGAGAGCTGCGCGGAAAAAGACAAAGATACAGCTTTTTCTGGAGCAGTTGAAGGATCCGCTGATCTACATATTATTGATTGCAGCGGTGGTATCCATTCTCCTGGGAGAAGTCAGCGATGCCTTGATCATCGGTACGGTGGTCCTGGTAAATGCGCTAGTGGGAATGCTCCAGGAGGGAAAAGCTCGAAAAGCACTGGAAGCGTTAAGAAAACTTACTACTCCCCGGACGATCGTGATCCGCGACGGCATCCGAAGAGAGATCCCCGCGGCGGAACTGGTGACAGGAGATCTGGTGGAGCTGGAGGCAGGGGCACGGGTTCCTGCGGATATCAGACTGACCAGAAGTGCGAACCTCCAGGTGGAAGAATCCGCGCTCACCGGAGAATCTGTCCCGGTGGAGAAAGATGCCCTGTTCCTGGCAGACTGCAGGCAAGAGATCCCGTTAACCGAACGGGTCAATATGGTCTATATGTCCACAGTGGTGACGAACGGTCATGGGGAAGGGCTGGTGGTGGCCACCGGCATGGATACGGAGATCGGCAGGATCGCTTCCATGATCACGGATACGGAAGATGAGATGACACCATTACAGAAGCGGCTGGGAGATCTGGGGAAGCTATTGAGTATTCTCTCTCTGGGGTTGTGCGCCGGACTGTTTTTGCTGGCGGTATTTCAACATAGAAATATTCCGGAGATGCTTCTGGTAGCAATCTCACTTGCGGTTGCCGCAGTACCGGAAGGGCTGCCGGCAGTAGTCACGATCTGCCTGGCCCTGTCAGTGACCAGAATGGTCAAAGTGCACACCATCATTCGAAGACTTCCTTCGGTGGAGACACTGGGAGCGGTCAGTGTGGTCTGTTCGGATAAGACAGGAACACTTACCCAGAACCGACTCACTGTGGAGAAATGCTGGTGGTACGACGTGATGGAGGATGTCACGGGGACAGGTGGCAGAGGGGAACACCGCATTCTGCCGGAGCTGTTGAGAGGGATGCTTTTGTGCAATGATGCTTCGCTGCGGGGAGAGCAGCGCATCGGAGATCCCACGGAGCTGGCACTTTTAGACTTTGGGGCGAAATACGGTCTGCAGAGAGAGCGGCTGGAGCGGCAGTATCCCCGCTTTGATGAGATCCCCTTTGATTCCGAGCGGAAAATGATGACGACCTGTCATAGGCTTCCCGGTGGCAGATCCGGGAGAGGGATTGCCTATACCAAAGGGGCTCCGGATGTGATCCTGCAGCACTGTACCCATATTTTACAGGAAGGAAGGAGCGTTCCCATGACCTCCATGCAGCGGAAGCGGATAGGTGAGGCTGTGGAACGGATGAATTCCCTCTCTCTTCGGACACTGGCAGCGGCACAGAGTGAAGACTGCAGAGGTGGGGAAGAGGGAATGACGTTCCTTGGTATCGTGGGAATGCGGGATCCCGCCAGACCGGAGGCTGGGGAAGCCGTGGAGATCTTCCGTCATGCGGGGGTGACCACGGTGATGATCACGGGAGATCATGTGGATACTGCCTATGCCATTGCCAGACAGCTGGGGATCGCGGGACACCGCAGCCAGTGTATTACGGGCAGAGAACTGGAACGGCTGGATGACACTTCTTTTTTAAAGAGAATTAAGGACTTAAGAGTCTATGCAAGAGTCACGCCTGCACAGAAGGTGCGGATCGTGAAAGGGCTACAGCTAAATGGGGAGATCGTGGCGATGACCGGTGACGGGGTCAATGATGCCCCCTCCTTAAAAGCGGCGGACATTGGTGTGGCTATGGGAACCGGAGTGGATGTCGCCAAACAGGCAGCGGATATGATCCTTGCAGATGATAATTTTGCCACCATTGAAAAAGCCATCGAGGAAGGCAGAGGTGTCTATGAGAATATCCGGAAATCGGTGATTTTTCTGCTATCGTCCAACCTGGGAGAACTGATGACCATGTTTGTGGCGGTGGCAATGGGGCTGGCATCTCCATTAAAATCCAGCCATATCCTTTGGATCAATCTGATCACGGATTCCCTTCCGGCACTGGCGTTGGGAGTGGATAAAAATGACAGTAAAAGCCTGATGCGCTGCCCGCCCAGAAAAGCATCGGAGAGCCTGTTTGCCAGAGGAGGAATAGCATGTACGTTGTTCTATGGAGCATTGATCACCGTGATCGGACTGGCGGCATTTCTGGTGCTTCCCTGCGGGATCCTGGCGGCGGAAGGGGAGCTTGTGGGCAATCCGTTTACCTGGGTAGAACGCCTCAGGGAACTGATGTCCCGGGAACAGATACTGGCGAAATCGCAGACCTATGCATTTACTGTGCTGGGAATGTGCCAGCTGTATCATGCCATCGGCATGCGTGATGTACAGAAGTCCGTATTTGCCATGAGCCCCCGGGATAATCTGCTGATGGTGGCAGCATGTATCATCGGTTTCATCCTGCAGTTTGCCGTGACGGAGATCCCATTTCTCATCAGGGCTTTCGGTACCTCGCATCTGTCGGGACAGGAGTGGCTTCTATTAAGTGTATTGGCAGCATTTCCGCTGTTTGCCCATGAGGTGATAGTGTTGTTTACAAAAAATTAACAAAATCCTTGCATGGAGTTTATGGTCAATTGTTACAATAAAATTGATCATAAACTATCGTGGGAGGGCAAAATGATGAAAACAATCCGGAAAACAGCAATTGTAATGCTTCTGTTCGTTTATTTTCTGACCTATGGTGTGCTGCCGCAGGTGTTGGCAGCCGGTAAAGACACTCCCATGATCGTGGTGGCTCACCGGGCAGGGGCTAAGGTAGCCCCGGAGAATACGCTCGCGGCACTGGAGCAGGCCATCCGGGACGGAGCCCCCATCGCCGAGATCGATGTACAGCAGTTATCCGACGGGACACTGATCGTGATGCATGACAGCAATTTCAAGCGTACTGCGGGCGAGGATGTCTGTGTGTGGGATACAGAGGCAGACGTGCTTTCTACACTGGAAGTGGGAAGTACATTTTCTGCAGCATACAGAGGAGAACAGATCCCGACACTGGAAGAGATGCTTGCCTGTGCCGAGGACCGGATCACATTAATGATCGAATTAAAATACTCCGGGCAGGAGCAGGAACTGGAGGAGAATGTCCTTGCGCTGCTTCAGGAGTATGATATGGTGGACGAATGCATCATAGGATCCATGAATAGGGGAATCCTGCAGAGAGTAAAGGAACTGGAGCCGGACATCTCCACAGTATATATTGCCCATGATCTGGGAGAGGATGACTATGATCTGGATTATGCGGACAGCTATAGCATCGAAGGGAAAAATCTTACAGCAGACATGGTGGAAGCCATCCATTACGAAGGAAAATCCGTATATGGCTGGACAGCCAACACCTCCGGTGCCATGCGGCAGATCGTGAATAGCGGAGCGGATGGAATTGTCACGGACGATGTGCGCCTGCTACAGGCATTTTTGAGAGAAAATGCTTGCCGCAAAGCGTTTGAAAGTGTATACTAAATTATTAGGTATGAGGGGATGAAAGAGGTTAGACATGGGAAAAATATGGGAATTTTTTGAACATCTGGATGAGTATGTGTATGTATCGGATCCGGAGACGAATCAATTAGTATATATGAATCAAAAAGCTTTGAAGAGCTATGGCTTTCAGAGTAAGGAAGAGATTGTCGGGTTAAAGTGCTATGAGGTGTTACAGGGGAATTCCGCTCCCTGCAGTATCTGCAATAATGAGCAGCTCAGACCCGGCTATTTTAAGGAATGGGAATATTACAATCCGGTAGTAAAAACGGATTTCCGTATCAAGGATACCCTGGTGGAAGACGATGGCAGAATGCTGCGCATGGAGATCGCTATTGACTGTGGGCATTCCGGGGACAGGGAAACCTCTATGGATTACCATGAAATGGAAGCAGCAATGAATCAGGCGATCCGTGTTGCACTCAGACAGGAAACTCCGAATCAGACTTTGGAGGTATTGCTGGAGCTTCTGGGGAAAACAATGGAGGCAGACCGTACCTATATTTTTGAAAAAAATGATCATGGCCATGATGATAATACATATGAGTGGGCAGCCAGAGGCGTGATACCGGAAAAGGATAATCTGCAGGATCTGCCTCCGGAGGTTTGTGACCAGTGGTATCAGAAGTTCGCAGGGAATCAGAATATTGTGACAGAGAACCTGAGCGAGATCCGGGATACAGATCCCGAAATGTATGAAGTACTGTCGAGACAGAATATTCATTCATTAGTAGTCGTACCATTATATGATGATGAAAAAGTGATCGGTTTCTATGGAGTGGATAACCCTCCGGCAAAATATATCGATTTTGCATCGGAGATCCTGCAGATCATGGGACATTTTATTGTATCTTCCATAAGACGCCGTAATCTCGTGAGAAGGCTGGAGATCATGAGCTATACGGATCCGTTGACCGGATTTGGGAACCGTTATGCCATGGAAAAATATGTGTCGGGGATTCTTCCTCAGACGAAGATTGGCGTGGTGTATTGCGATGTTACCGGTCTGAAGCGTGTCAATGATGAAGAAGGACATTCGAAAGGAGATCAATTGATCCTCAGAGCCTGTGACTGCCTGCGGGGAACCTTGAAGGAATTCGACCTGTTCCGCATCGGCGGAGATGAATTCGTAGCTCTGTGCAGAGGCATGGAGGAGGGAGAGCTGTACCGTGAAGTAGAGGAACTGCGGACAGAGCTTGACCGGGAGCATGTCACCATGGCTGTCGGAGCCGCAGTGAATACGCTGGGGGCAGTCGGATTTGATCATCTTCTGACAGAACCGGAGCGGCGTATGTATCAGGACAAGGCAGAATATTATAGGAAGAGCGGATTGAACCGCAGAAGACAGTAAGCCCGCATATGATCGTTAGGAGAACCGGATGAAAATAGCGGTATGTGATGATGACAAAGGCTGCCTGGATAGTATGAAGCGGTTGCTTGCAGGATATCCGGGAATCAGCAGAACAGAATACTACCAGAATCTGTCTCAGCTCTCTGAGGCATTGGAAAACGGCATGGGTTATGATCTCGTGCTGATGGATATCGAATGGGAGGGCAATGAGCAGGATGGGATAGCGTATGCGGCGCAATATAACGCACGCAGTCCACAGACCTGGTTTATTTTTGTGACGGCATATAATGATAAATTTTCTGAGAAAATCTTCTGGGAGAAGGTCAATCTGTGCGGTTTCCTGGTAAAACCGGTCCGGAAGGAACATCTGGAAAAGCTTTTGGACAAAGTCAGAGAAAAAATATTCAGCAGCGAGGCACTGATCCTGCAGCATGGAGGAATCACGGAGAAAATTGCTAACAGTCAGATCCGGTATATAGAGAGCAATGCGCATCAGCTGTTGATACATACAATTTCCGGAGAAGTCTCTTTATATGAAAAGCTGGATGTCTATGAGAAAAAGCTGCACAAGGATTTTCTGCGGGTACATAAAAGCTTTTTGGTGAATATGCAGTATATCCGCAGGATTGAGATGAAGGAGGTTACACTGCAGGACGGAACCGTGCTTCCTGTAAGCAAGACCAGATACAGTGTTTCCAGAGATAAATATTTTCGTTATATGAGGGCAATGCTATGATATGCTATATAATGTGTATCCTGTTGTGGATCGCGTATCTGTGGCTGGACTGCATGGTGGTTGCTTATGCGTTTGAACCGCGCAGGGATAGTGTCAGACAGGCAGGCATCATTCTGGGCCTGATGGCAGCACAGCTGCCGGCAGCTGCACTGAAATTTTTGTTTAACGATAATGTGCTTGTTCGTTATGGCGCCATGATAGCGGTCGGTATCGTCACCGTAGCATATGCAGCTGTATTTCTGAAAGGAACGATAGGCCAAAAAGTGCTGTTTATGCTATGCGAATATCTGACAGCTTTGCTGGCGGAAATGCTCAGTATCGGTATTTTGAACAAGTATATGGAGCAAAAGCCACAATTGTCTTACTATACACCGACAATGGTATTGTTGTTATCGGTAGTATTGACAGTGACAGCCATATTTTTTCTGATTTTTCTGGTCGTATGGAAGAAAATTGTCGAAAAAGAATCCTTTGACGTCAGTATTATTATTGTGTTCAGTGTATTTCCTGTCAGCCAGCTGCTTATGATCACTGCGATCAATGAGCAGGTATTCCGGAATATGACGCTGTATACCGGGTGGATACTGGCAGCGGCCATACTGGGCTCCGTTGCAGACGGTGTGTTGTTGTATACCCTGCTTCGCCAGCAACAGCTGCAGGAGCTGAAACTTCGTCTCAGCGAGGTACAGAGTACCTGGGAAATTGCCGAGAATCATTATCATGAGATTGAAAACAGGCGGGAAGAATTCGCCAAGATCCGGCATGACATGCGCAACCAGCAGATGGTGCTGCAGGAGCTGTTGCATCAGGGGGAATATGAGAAGGCGGAAAAAATGCTGGAGACATTGACCGATACGGTGGCGGCTACGACGGAATACCTCTATTGCGGTGACCCTGTATTCAATGCCATCATGGGGGAGACCGAGAAGGCCTGCCGGGAGAAAAGGATTGCCTTTCAATACGATCTGGAGATTCCCCAAAAGCTGAAGCTGGATCCGGTGGCAATCTGCAGTATACTGTCAAACCTAACCAGAAATGCTGTGGCAGCAGCGGAAATGACGGAGAGAGAAGAAGCGTTTTTGTCCGTAAAGGCGGCAGTAAAAGGGGACTATCTGCATATCTGCGTGGAGAACAGCAGAGCAAAAAAGCTTCCCGGAAGGCCGGGGAGAAAAGGCTATGGACTGGAGATTCTGCATGATCTGGTGGAACGCAATCACGGACAGATCGATGTACAGCCCGGTGAAGGAAGCTTCCGGGTGGATGTTACCGTAGAGAATTTTTGAGAATTTCTATCAGGCAGTTTCCTTGACAGGAGCTGCTTTTTTATTTATTATTTATATGAATTGATGCAAAAGTAGCTGCTTTTTGAATGTGATGTTGTGCTTATTTTTGCAAGATGTTTGTTTATATTTGCAGAAATGTATGAAAGAAAAGGGACTTTTATAAAAAGAATTGAGAAGTAGTGTTTCTTTGGGAGACAGATTGAGTATAATAATTAATTCGTTCGTATATATTGGAAAAACGGATAAACATGAATTTATAACATTCCCATTTGGTGAGATTTTCATATTGTATAAAAAAATAATTCAAGGAGATAAATATTTAGTCATAATAGCTATTTCTCCTCATGAGAAATAGTAACAATATAATCGGAATTATGCAGAATAATCTTGTCGGGATACTGCATGATTGCTGATACCGAAATTCAGTCATCAATCCCCTCTTAGCACTTCCGAACATGGTCCGTGATCAACTCGAATCTGGAAATTTCTTCCAGAAATATGATGTGTTCAATACCACAGGCCACTTTATCCGCACGCGGTTTTGCCATATGCAACACCGTCATTAGGAATTCCTTGACCATAGTATTAGCATTGCCAACTCCACTCTCAAATCTCCCTCTTCCTCCTTGGAACAACCCTTGATCAAAACATCAACGGGTATCTGGACGGTCGTGTACAACGCGGCCAACCGCGCGGTGAGCTTCACCAGCCGGGACGGCAGTACGGTGGTGGAATGCGGCTACGACTACCAGGGACGCCGCTACATGAAGAAGGTCACCGTCAACGGAACGGTCGCCAGCCATGAACGCTACCTGTACCGTGGCTACCTC
>OHTM01000734.1_pt1 | contig 13839 bp, 10 predicted proteins | sample 1578951 | NCBI WGS metagenome assembly OHTM01 (sample SAMEA3879605, study PRJEB24766) | human gut metagenome | biome: human-associated habitat; feature: feces | place: USA | collected 1985/1987
TGGTGGGAGGCGTCGGCTGGGCCAAGCCCGTCTCGATCAACCCGTACAACTATAAGAACCCCAAGGTCGGCATGGCGCTGTCCGCCGCCGCAGGGCCATCCGCCGCCTGACGGCGCTGGCGCTGCTGCTCTGCGTCATCGGGGTGGGCGTCTACCTCACCGTGACCATGCTCTTCAAGATAAACACCTTAGAAGTGGCGGTCGATGGAGAGGTGGTGCAGGAGGTGGGCGGCTATTCCAGCGCTGAGATCCTGCAGGCGCTGGGCGTCCACGCGGAAGAGAACATCTTCAGCTTCGACCCCGCCGAAAAGGCCGCTGCGCTGGAAAAGCAGTTCCCGCTGCTGGAAAATATCCGGGTGGAGCGGGATTACCCTAACACCGTGGTGGTGCGGACCAACGCGGCCACTGCCGTCTACGCCATGCAGACGTCCAGCGGCTGGCTGAGCCTTTCTGCGGGGCTGAAGATACTGGATAAGGATTCGGCCCAGCCGGACCTTATCATCCTCTGCGGCGGCGAGCCGGTATCCACGACGCCGGGTACACAGCTGGAATTTGAGACAGGACCGTCCGGCCCGTCTTCGGGCAGCGCGGCGTCTGACAGCGCCGCATCCAGCGAGGCCGGACCGCCCACGGATAAGCGGATCGAGTCCCTGAACACTCTGCTGACCGCACTGGACAGCAGTGAGCTGGGGGCGGATGTCACCCGCATCGAGTTCGAGGACCCGGAGCAGATGGCGTTTTTGTATCAGGGCCGCATCAGCGTGCTTCTGGGTACCCTGAATGAGCTGGACTACAAACTCCGGCTGGCAAAGTATGTCCTGCTCAATGAGGACGGCAAGGGCTGCTCGCCCACCGACACCGGTATGCTGGATCTGAGCCACCTGAGCGCCTCTTCCAGCCGCAAATTCCGCTTTGCACAGGGCGAGCCGACCCTGCCCTCGGGCTGGACGGCCCCGGAAGAGCCTGCCGCCCCGGCGGAGGCAGAAGCCGAGAGCCGGCCGGAGGAAGCCTCCGGCACCGAACCCGATACTGAGGGCGCGGAAGCCGCGCCCGCCGAAGACCCCACTGCCGCAGCGGCAGAACAGCAATAAGGAGCATTTGAACGATGAAACTGGAACAACTGTTGGAGGGCGTGTCCTATACGCTGGTGCAGGGCAGCCTTGAACTTGACATCGAGGACATCATCTACGACAGCCGCAAGGCGGCCCCGGGCCGGCTTTTCGTCTGCATCGTGGGTACCCAGCGGGACAGCCACGACTACGCCGCCCAGTGCGTGGCCGACGGCGTGACGGCGCTGGTGGTCCAGCACGACATCGACCTTTCCACCGTCCCCGGTGCTGCCGTGCTGAAGGTGGAGAGCAGCCGCTATGCGATGGCACTCATGAGCGGCAACCTGTTCGGCAACCCCTCCCGCCGGATGACCATGATCGGTGTCACCGGCACCAAGGGCAAGACTACTACTACCCACATGATAAAGAGTGTGCTGGAAGCCGCAGGCCGCAAAGTGGGCATGATCGGCACCAACGGCATCTACTTCCTCGGCCACCATCAGGAGACGGCCAACACCACCCCTGAGAGCTATGAGCTGCAGAAGACGTTCCGGGAGTTTCTGGACGCCGGCTGCGATACGGCGCTGATGGAGGTGTCCAGTCAGGGCCTCATGATGGACCGCGTGGCGGGCATCCACTATGACATCGGTGTCTTCACCAACCTCTCGCCCGACCACATCGGCCCCGGCGAGCACAAGACCTTTGAAGAATACCGCAGCTGGAAGGGTCAGCTCTTCAAGCGCTGCACCACCGGCGTCGTGAACATCGACGACGAGAACACTGAGGCCCTGCTGGAAGGCCACACCTGCAAGCTGGTGACCTATGGCCGCAGTGAAAAGGCCGACTACCGCGCCGAGGGCTGTGAGCTGCTGCGCACCCACGATTTTCTGGGCGTGGCGTTCCACGTCTCCGGCAGAGACAATATGGATGTCAGGGTGAACATGCCCGGCGAGTTCAGCGTCTACAACGCGCTGGCCGCCCTGGCCGTGGGCAAGGTGCTGGGCCTGCCCGATGCCGCCATCCATGAGGGTCTGGGCAAGTGCGTGGTCAAGGGCCGCGTGGAACTGGTGCCCATCAGCAAAAAGTTTACCATCCTGCTGGACTACGCCCACAACGAGGTCTCCACCGAGAGCCTGCTCACCACCCTGCGGGCTTATCACCCCCACCGGCTGGTGGTGGTGTTCGGCTGCGGCGGCAACCGCTCCAAGCTGCGCCGCTACGGCATGGGCGAGACCTGTGCCAAAATGGCGGATTTCTCCATCCTGACCGAGGACAACAACCGCTTTGAGAAGATCGAAGACATCCTCGCCGATATCCGGGTGGGCATGAACAAGGGCAACCCCGATGCCAAGTTTGTGGAGATCCCCGACCGTCTGGACGCGCTCCACTACGCCGTGGATCACGCCCAGGAGGGCGACCTGATCGCCGTCATCGGCAAGGGCCACGAGACCTACCGCGACCGTGAGGGCGTGAAAACCCCCTTCCTGGAGCGGGAGCTGCTGGAAGAATACGCCCAGCAGATCGGGTTGGAATAAATGAGAAAAACGCGCTGTGTCGTTGGACACGGCGCGTTTTTTGCTTCTGCTTTGGTACGCAGGCCTTCGGCTCAGCAGAATCGAATTTGCAGGCGGCCGGCACTCGCACGGCCACGGCAGCGCTTACGCGCCCCACACCAGCCAGAGATACACATAGCCCGTCAGGACGGCTGCCAGTGTGAACGGGATGCCGATGCGCAGAAAATCACGGGTGCGCACCTGCTCACCATGCTTGCGCAGGATGCCGATGGCAGCAATGTTGGCCGAAGCGCCAATGGGGGTCAGGTTGCCGCCCAGAGTTGCGCCCGTGAGCAGGCCGAAATAAAACAGCTCGGGCGGGAAGCCTGCACCGCCGTTCATCAGCCCGGCAATGCCTTGCACCACCGGCAGCATGGTGGCCACATAGGGGATGTTGTCGATGAAGGCAGAAAGGCCCACCGAGACGAACACCAGCAGGGTATAGAGCCGGAAGGGGTCATCACCGGAGAGGGTGTAGAACAGCTGGGCGGCGGCATCGATGACCCCGGCCCTGCGGATGCCCTCGATCAGGATGAACAGCCCGAACAACAGCAGCAGGGTGTCACAGTCCAGCTCCCGGGCCGCCAGCCGGAACGGCGCGAACGAGCGGCGGCGCAGGCAGGCGCGCAGGATGCCGAACAGGCAGACCCCTGCACAGATCAGACCGCTGCGCAGGCCATAGAGCGTCAGCGGCAGCCCGCCCGCAGGCTGGGGCAGGAAGGAGGCCGCGATGAGCAGGCCCACCGTCAGCAGCATCAGGGCGGAGGGAACGGTGTCAGTGACCTCGGTCTCCACCGTGGCCGAGATGGGCTGGGTCTCGTGCCGGAAGGTGAACAGCAGCACGCCCAGAGAGGCCAGCGCCCCCAGCTCCACCCCGAAGAAGATGCCGGGCCTGCCCTCCATCCAGAAGAAATGGAAGAAGTTCATCTCCGCAAAGCCGCCCAGCAGGATGCTGGTGGTGTCGCCCACAAGGGTGGCGGCTCCCTGCAGGTTGGAGGAGACCGCAATGGAAATGAGGACGGGCACGGGGGAGATCTTGAGCTTGCGGGCAATGGCAAGGCCCACCGGGGCCACCATGAGCACCGTGGCAACATTGTCCACAAAGGCGCTGATGACCCCGGCAAAAAGGGCCAGCATACACACGGCCCATTTCACGTTGGGCACCCACACGATGAGCAGCTCGGCCAGCCGGGCGGGCATCCTGCTCTCAATAAAGAGGGAGACCGTGCCCATGGTACCCGCCATCATCAGCAGGACATTGAAGTCCACAGCCCGGGCGGCATCCATCAGGGTGAAGTCCCACAGGCCCGCCGCGCCCAGAGCCAGAAACAGAGCGGCCCCGCCCAGCGCGGCAAAAGGCCGGTACTGCGGCAGGGCCAGCATCAGAAGATAGGTCAGCAGAAAAATGATCAGTGCAGGAAGCATACGCAGTCCTCAGCTTTCGGGCCTGGCATCGGTGTCCTCGTCGATCATCCGGTATCCCACGCCCAGTTCGTTCAGAATATAGGTGTTGCGGCCGGGCACGCTGCCCAGCTTTTTGCGGATGTTTGCCATGTTGACCTGCAGCTTTTTGGTGCTGCCGCAGTCGGTATCGCCCCAGATGGCCCGCACGATGGCGGCATAGGTCATCACCCGACCTGCATGTTCCGAGAGGAAGGCCACGATGTTATATTCGGTCTGGGTCAGCTTGATCTCGGCACCGTCCACAAAGACCTTGCGGCGCTCATAGTTGATCTCAAGCCCCTGTGCCCGGAACACGCCGCCGGGCATCCCGCCCAGCACGCCGAAGCGGTTGGTGCGCAGGGCGGCGCGCACCCGGGCCAGCAGCTCGCCGGTGCCAAAGGGTTTGGTGATGTAATCGTTGGCTCCCAGATCCAGCGCTTCGATCTTGTCCTGCTCGGTGGTGCGGGCCGAGAGCACGACGATGGGGGTCAGGAACTTCTGCCGTACAAAACGGATGAGCTCCAGCCCGTCCCGGTCAGGCAGGCCCAGATCCAGGATGATAAGGTCCGGATTGTGGGAGGTGAACAGGGTCTGGCCCATGGCGCAGGTGTTGGCAACAAGGGCCTGATAGCCGTTGGTCTCCAGCAGCGTCTCAATAAAGCTGCAGATGTTGGCCTCATCTTCCACGACCAGAACCTTGAATTTGTTATTGCTCATCTTCGTTTTCCTCCGTCTCGATCGATTCGGTCTCCAGCCAGAAGCGGATGCTGGTGCCCTCGCCCACCTTGCTCTCGGCCTGGATTTCGCCGCCGTGTGCCTTGACGATGGCAGCACAGACCGAAAGGCCGATGCCCATGCCGTGCTTGCCGCTGTCGGCCGCGGCATCGGCGGGCAGCACACCGGTGAACAGAGTGCGCAGGCGCTCTTTCGGAATGCCGCAGCCGTTGTCCGATACCTCAAACACCGCCCGGCTGCCCAGCGTGAACACCCGCAGGGTCAGCTGGGTCATCCCCTCGGCGTGGACGGCGGCATTCTCCAAAAGGTTCGTCAGCACCTGCGAGATCAGCATCGAGTCCATGGGGATCACGATGAAGCTGTCGGGCAGGTAGGTGGTAACGGGCACCTTGGGGTAGCGCTTCTGGAACCGTACCAGCACGGTGTCGATCAGCTCGTCCAGCACGGTGGGGGTCTTTTGTACGGCCACCTGCCCGCCGTCAAAGCGGGTGACGGACAGCAGGTTCTCCACCATCCGGTTCAGCCACTGGGCATCGGAACAGGCTTCGCCAAGAAGTTTTAATTTTTGCTCTTTTTCCAGGCTGTCATAATTTTCAATGACCGTGGAACAGGCCCCGTAAATGGAAGTAAGGGGCGTGCGCAGATCGTGGGAGACGGCCCGCAGCAGGGTGGCCCGCATCTTTTCGGTCTCGCTCTCCATCCGCAGCTGTTCCTGCTTTTTGATGCGGGTGGTCAGGGTGCTGGTCATAATGGACACCACCAGCATCGCCATGCCCGAGAACAGGTTTTCCGGCAGGGTGAAGTTGAAGGCAAAGTAAGGGGAGCGGAACGCAAAATTCACGGCCAGCACGCCGATCAGGGAAGCCACCACGCCCCACACATAACCATCCGTATAGACCGAGATCAAAAAAACTGCCAGAACAAATACCATCGATGCAACGCCATCGATCCGGCCGGTGATCTGCTGTGTGCCGGTCACGATGAGAAAGGCAGCGCACAGCACAGCGGCCAGGACCAGCGCGTCGTGCCAGCGGGTCTTCTGCTTCATGGGGATCCCTCCATATCTATTCTACTCCAGATGAAAAGTATACCATACTTTTCCTAAAGATGCAGTAAAGGCTGAAAAAAGAGCTGTTGTTCCGGGGCGAAAAACGCCGGAGGGAGCGTAAAAAATGAAGGAGAAACCACAAAAGGCCCCGGAATGCGCTTCCGAGGCCTTTTGTGGTTTTGGGATATTCAGAACTTCTGCCAAGATGCGGAACTCGGCAGAAGGGGGTTGGCGCTTACTGCAGCAGCAGGCCGTCAGCGTTCTGGCCGTCGATGGTCAGGTGGACTTCCGTGCCGTTGTGGGTCAGCAGCAGGGTCTCGCCGCCGTGCTGCAGCAGGGCATCGACCGAAACACGGCTCACCGCGCCGGGGGTGTTGGTGCCGATGGTCTGGAACACGATGGTCTTTACGCCATCCGCAGCCATGGCCTCCAGTGCCTCAAAGGAGCCGGTCAGGCTGGCACCGTCCTGCTTTGTGGTGTAGGTCACGGTGTCGTTCTGACGGGTCTCATCAAACAGCACCTGCGTGCTGGCAAGGTCGATGACGTAGAGCTTGGGGGTGCTCACATCGTCCTCGGCGGTGTTCTGGGTGTCAGCGGGCGTGTCGGGCTGTTCCGGTACAGGCTCCGGCTTGGTGGTGTTCTGGTTGTCAGAAGGGGGAGTGACGGCGGGGATGTCCGGCTGCACCGGGGTGGGGTCCGGAGTAGGTTCCGGCTGCACCGGGGTGGGGTCCGGAGTGGGTTTCGGTTCCAGTTTGGGCAGCACTTCATCGTGCACGGCCTTGCAGCCGGGCACACTGCACTTATAGTAAACGTGGCCCTCCTGCTCCGGCGTAGGCTCTACCCGCTTGTCCACCTTCCATGCATGGTTGGTGTCGGTGGCAAGCTCACTGGTGTAGTCGTCGTTGTTCATCCACCACTGGGCATTGTGCAGGGTGTCGTACTGCACGCCGCCGGTAATCTTATACAGTGCAGTGCTTCCGTCAAAACATAGAATCTGGTCGTTCGGGTTGTCGCTTTTTTTCACGAGGGCATTTTTGAACAACTTCAAAATAACAGAACCATTTTCGCCAAACTTGGAACGGCCATCCTCATTATACTGGATCTGATCAGTGTCACTTGAAAGCTGCCAGTTTGAATCTAGCTTACCGATGGAAGCATCCTTGTTAGCAGGGGTGTATGCGTTGATTACGGTATTGCCGGTGCTTCCATTGATGGTTAAAGTCATATCATCATATTGTGTAACGCCAATGGGGGGATATTGCGAAGAACGAGAAGCAGTATTTATGGTACCGCCGGTAATTTCAATTTGTGTTTGGGCGGCGCGCCAAGAGGTAGAGCCGATTCCTACATTGTCGCCGATGGCAGTAACATTGGCTCTGTCGCTGATGCGGATAGATGTGCGATTGCCGACGGAGGTGGAAGTGTTCGGGTCTGCTGTTTCTCCAGTTCCAATTCCAGTACCGCCATTGTCGCCCTGGGCAAAAACAGTAGCGTCCTCAGAGATCGTGACATCGGCACAACCGGAAGGTCCGCCGCCGATACCGGCTCCGGCATTGGAAAAAGCGGTGACATTTGCATGACCGGAGATGGTTACTTTACCGCTGCCGTCAGAGCCGCCACCAGGTCCGCCGCCGATACCGGCTCCGTGATAGCCAGATGCTTTGACGGTGGCATTTCCGGTAATGGTGATGTCTTTTCCATAGCCATTATCTCCACCGCCGATACCGGCTCCGTACCAGCCGGAAATCGCGGTTATGTTGCCGCCGGTGATGGTGATATTGCTGGTATTGCCAATGCCGCCTTTAGAGGAGCCGCCGATACCGGCACTATCACTGTTTCCAACTGCAAGGAGACTGCCCTTGCTGCCGTCCGCAGCTATTTTCTCGTCTTTAATGGTAAGTGTACCCGTTCCATCACGGTCGTTTTTCTCAAGACCGGCGTGATAGGAACCACCCTTCAGGATGTTGTTTCCATCCAGTTCAATTTCCGTATCGCCATTGCCCTTTACCGTGAGAGCAGCACTGTTATTACTGGAGTAGTTTTTACTGCGGTCAATATTCACATTGTCCAGCACAAACGAAAAAGCCTGCTTGGCAGTATCGACAAAGTTGTTGACAATGGTAATAACGTTTTCGGTCGACTTTGCGGGGGCAGAGGGAACGGTCGGCTCATCTTCCTTCTCCTGCTGCTCCTGCTGCTCCTCTTCCTGCTCTGCGGAAGGCTTCTGTGTGGCCTTGGGGGCTTCTGCCTTTGCCTTGGCAGGCTCCGGAGTCACTTTCTCTTCGGTTGGCTCCTGCTGCTCCTGCTGCTCCTCTTCTTCCTCTTCGGTGGGCTCCTGCTGCGGAGTACCCTCTTTGCGCTCCCCGGCGGCTGTGGTTTCCTGCTTCGGTGCAGCGTCCCCGGCAGTATTCTCGCTCTTGGGCGCTTCCGTCTCGTTCCCTGCGGGGGCGTTGCTCCCGTCTGCTTCCTGCGTGGCAGGGGAAGCACCGGCCTGGGTGCGGTCGTCCTTTTCGCCCTCACTGCGGGTTCCGCCCCGGATGACGACGCTGCCAAGGCCGTCTTTGTAGGTCACGCCGCCTTGTTCGACGGTGACTACACCGGTATCGCTGACGTTAACATCCACACTGCCATCATTGATGTAGTAGGTGGCCGCGAATGCGGGGGCCGCAATAGATGTCACAATGGACAACATCGCTGCTGTAGAAAGCACCCGCAATGCAAGATTCTTCGCTCTCATAAACAGTCCTCCCAAAAATTACACGGTGTCGATCTATGACAGAAAATGTCATAAAAAAATCGCAGCCTCAATATAGTTCGGGGGGGGGGGGGGGGAGGTCAAGAGAAAAATTGCGATTTTGTGCAGAACGACGAACAATTTTGTTGAAAACGACAAGAAAAATTTTCAGAAAACGAGACCGTTCCCGCAAAAACCGGGAGCGTTACCGGAACCGATACCAAATATACGAAACAGAACAGGGCGGCGGCACGGGAGAGGAAAAGGCACTGCACCGGCACAGAAAAGTGTGCGCAGAGCATCCCGGAATGCCCAAACCCATGGATTCTTTTCCGATTTTATGCTATTATAAAGAGTAAGAGCAAGGAGAGAGCGCTCTCAGGGATAAGAGAAAACGTAACATTGCAATAGAAGGAGAAGAGGATCATGGGAAAATATTTTGGAACCGATGGCTTCCGTGGCGAGGCCGGTGTGAACCTGACCGCCGACCACGCCTACAAGGTGGGCCGTTTTCTGGGCTGGTATTATAATGCACTGCGGGAGCGCAGCGGCAACAACGAGCCTGCCCGCATCGTCATTGGCAAGGACACCCGCCGCTCCAGCTATATGTTCGAGTACAGCCTGGTGGCGGGCCTGACCGCTTCCGGCGCAGATGCCTACCTGCTGCACGTCACCACCACCCCCAGCGTGGCCTACATTGCCCGCGTGGATGATTTTGACTGCGGCATTATGATCTCCGCCAGCCATAACCCGTTCTACGACAACGGCATCAAGCTGATCGACTGCTACGGCGAAAAGATGCCGGAGGAGACCCTGCTGCTGGTGGAGGACTACATCGACGGCAAGCTTCATGTTTTTGATCAGGACTGGCCGGAGCTGCCCTTTGCCCACCGGGAGCATATCGGCTGCACCGTGGACTATGTGGCAGGCCGCAACCGCTACATGGGCTACCTGATCAGCCTGGGTATTTACTCCTTCAAGGGCATCAAGGTGGGTCTGGACTGCGCCAACGGTGCCAGCTGGAACATTGCCAAGAGCGTGTTTGATGCGCTGGGCGCAGACACCTATGTCATCAACAACCAGCCCAACGGCCTGAACATCAACCTGAACGCAGGCTCCACCCACATCGAGGGCCTGCAGAAGTTCGTGGTGGAAAAGGGTCTGGATGTGGGTTTTGCCTATGACGGCGATGCAGACCGCTGCCTCTGCGTGGATGAAAAGGGCAATGTGATCACCGGTGACCACATCCTGTACATCTACGGCTGCTACATGAAGGAGCGCGGCAAACTGCTGACCAACACCGTGGTTACCACGGTCATGTCCAACTTTGGCCTGTACAAGGCCTTTGACGAGCAGGGCATCGGCTACGCCAAGACTGCCGTGGGCGACAAGTATGTCTACGAGTATATGGCCAAGAACGGCTGCCGCATCGGCGGTGAGCAGAGCGGCCACATCATCTTCTCCAAGTACGCCAGCACCGGTGACGGCATCCTGACCAGCCTGAAGATGATGGAGGTCATGCTGGCTAAGAAGAAGCCTCTGAGTGCGCTGGCCGCCCCGCTGAAGATCTACCCGCAGGTGCTGGAGAATGTCCGTGTGACCGATAAAAAGGCCGCGCAGGACGATGCTGCCGTGCAGGCTGCTGTCAAGGCGGTGGCCGAGGCACTGGGCGATACCGGCCGCATCCTTGTCCGGGAGTCCGGCACCGAGCCGGTGGTCCGTGTGATGGTAGAGGCCCCTGACCACGACACCTGCCAGAAGTATGTTTCTCAGGTGGTGGATGTCATCAAGGCACAGGGTTACAGCGTCTGACGCTGAGCCGGAAAGAGAGCGCAGGATGAAGAAGTTCAAACGGATGCTGGCGGGGCTGGCCTGTGTGCTGGCGGTCTGCCTGTGTACCCCCACCGCTTTTGCGGCAAAGGTCATCGTCTATTTTGATGCCAACGGCGGTATCTGTACCTCTGCTGCGGAGCGCACCAATGCCGACGGCCAGCTGACGAGCCTGCCCACCGCCACCATGGAGGGCTATACCTTCGATGGCTGGTACACCACCGGTACGGATGATGTTACCGGTTTTCCCATTGATGTGCAGGTCAAAGCCAACGATACGGCGTTTGGTGCGGATACCACCGTCTATGCCCACTGGTCGGCCAACGGCGGCAGCGCAGAAGTGGTGGAGGAAAAAGAGGTAGACCCGGACACCCTTCTTACAACGATGGGGCTGGCGGCCGGAAGCGTTGTTCTGGTGCTGCTGGCAAGCCTGGCACTTTGAGAGGAGCGGACATGCAGCAGAACTTGAGATTTCCGGCGCAGTGCACCGTCATTCCCGCTGAGGAGCTGGAGCAGGTCTCCGGCGGCGCTCCTGCCTGGGTAGGAGAGCTGAAGGATCAGATCCGCCCCTACTGGCAGAAGGCAAAGCCCTATCTGGCTTTTGGCATCGAGTGCGGCAAGGCCTTTGTGCAGGTCATTGCGGCGGCATACAGCATCTACATCTATGGCCGGATCATTCAGGACTCCATGCACGGCATCAAGGACAGCCTGTACTGGTTCAAGGGCCTGAACTGAAAATATCGGGATATGAAACGTCCCCCTGCGCCGTTTGCAGTTTGAACGGTGCAGGGGGACGTTTGACATCTTTATTTAGTCATCCGTGCTGTCCAGCTTCAGCACGGCGGTAAAGGCCTCACTGGGCAGGGAGACGCTGCCGAGCTGGCGCATCTTCTTTTTGCCCTCTTTCTGCTTCTCCAGCAGCTTTTTCTTGCGGGAGATGTCGCCGCCGTAGCACTTGGCCAGCACATCCTTGCGCATGGCCTTGACCGTCTCGCGGGCGATGATCTTGCCGCCGATGGCCGCCTGAACGGGGACCTCGAACAGCTGGCGGGGGATGTTTTCCTTCAGCTTTTCGCAGATCTTCCGGGCCCGGCCGTACGCCTTTTCTCGGTGGACAATGAAGCTCAGGGCATCCACCTGGTCCCCGTTGAGGAGCAGGTCCACCTTTACCAGGTCGCTCTTTTCATAGCCCTCCAGTTCGTAGTCCAGACTGGCGTACCCCTTGGTCCGGGCCTTCAGGGCGTCGAAGAAGTCATAGATGATCTCATTGAGGGGCATGGAATAGTGGAGCTCCACCAGGTTGGTGTCCAGATACTGCATGTCCTTGAACTCGCCCCGGCGGTCCTGACACATGGGCATGATGTTGCCCACATAATCGGGCGGCGAGACGATGGACACCTTGGCGTAGGGCTCCTCCGCCATCTCGATGTTGGCGGGATCGGGGTAGTTATGGGGGTTATCCACCATGACCACGGTGCCGTCGGTCTTGGTGATGCGGTAGATGACGGAGGGCAGGGTGGTGATGAGGTCCAGGTCGAACTCACGCTCCAGCCGCTCCTGGATGATCTCCATGTGGAGCATGCCCAAAAAGCCGCAGCGGAAGCCGAAGCCCAGGGCGGCGGAGGATTCCGGCTCGAAGGACAGGGAGGCGTCGTTGAGCTGGAGCTTTTCCAGGGCATCCCGCAGGTCGGGGTACTTGGAGCCGTCCTCGGTGTAGATGCCGCAGTACACCATGGCCCGGGCGGGGCGGTAGCCGGGCAGGGGCTCCTCCGCCGGCCGGTCGGCCTGGGTGATGGTGTCGCCCACCCGGGTGTCCTTCACGTTCTTGATGGAGGCGGTGAAGTAGCCGACCTCGCCGGCGATGAGTTCGTTGCAGGGCTCCATGCCCAGGGGGAGCAGGTGGCCGCACTCCAGCACCTGATAGGTGGCGCCGGAGGCCATCAGCTTCACGTTCATGCCGGTCTTGATGGTGCCCTCCATGACGCGGAAGTAGACGATGACGCCCCGGTAGGCGTCGTACTGGCTGTCAAAGATCAGGGCGCGGAGCGGGGCCTCCGGGTCGCCCTTGGGGGCGGGGACGTTTTTGACGATGTCCTCCAGCACGGCGGGGATATTGATGCCCACCTTGGCGGAGATCTCGGGGGCGTCCTGAGCGGGGATGCCGATGATGTTCTCGATCTCGTCCTTCACCCGCTGGGGCTCGGCGGCAGGCAGGTCGATTTTGTTGACCACCGGCAGGATCTCCAGGTCGTGCTCCATGGCCAGGAAGGTGTTGGCCAGGGTCTGGGCCTCAATGCCCTGAGAGGCGTCCACGATGAGCACCGCCCCCTCGCAGGCGGCCAGGGAGCGGGACACCTCATAGTTGAAGTCCACATGGCCCGGCGTGTCGATCAGGTTCAGTTCATAGGTCTCGCCGTCCTGAGCCTTGTAGTTCAGCTTCACGGCACGGGCCTTGATGGTGATGCCCCGCTCCCGCTCCAGGTCCATGTTGTCCAGCAGCTGGTTTTCCATCTCACGCAGCGAGATGGCCTGTGTCTTTTCCAGGATGCGGTCGGCGAGTGTGGACTTGCCGTGGTCGATGTGGGCGATGATGCAGAAGTTGCGGATACGGGACATATCCTTCTGCTGATTGTCTGGCATGGGATCTCACCTTTCTATAATGGGAAAAATACATTCAAAAAATTAGCCGTTTCGCCCTGCCGCTTTTGGAAGCCGGGGACGAAGGGAAACTACCATAAATTGTACCACAGCACCGCCTTTTGGGGCAAGGGGGCGTGCGCAGTTTTTCGGGGCAGGCGGTCAGTTTTTGCCGGTCAGCTGCTGCAACTGCTGCTCCCATTCGTGGTAGAAGATGCCTAAGCTGCCGCGGTAATGCTCCTTCCAAGGCTTGTTTCGTCCGTAGTAATGGACGATGGCGGTGTTGCTGCGTACCCAGTCGAGGGTCAGCTTTTCCTGCGGGGGCAGGTGCAGATTTTTTAGCCGCAGATATTTTTCGCCCAGATTGTAGACCATCGGGTCGAGCGGGACGGTGCGGTCGGCGTACAGGGCGTTGAGTACGTCCTGGTCGGGCAGCAGCAGGGTGGCTTTGTGCGACTGGATGTAGTCGATGATGGTTTGCGGGGATTCCTTTCGCAGCAGCGCAAGGTTCATCATCATCACACCGGAGTTTAGATATTTTGCGTGCTCGGACAGGTGCAGCCGACGGCGGTTGAGTTCGCGGAAGGTGCGGCTTTCGATGTGGGAAGCAGCAGCAAACAGCTTGCCGTCAAAGTCAATTTGGTAGAGGGAGCGCAGGCTGTGCAGGACAACCAGGTCCGGGTCAAGGTAGAGGATGCGCTCAAGCTGCTGCGGAAGGTAGCGTGCAGCAAACAGGCGGTAGTACATCTCGGTGGGGTAGCGGTCGGAAACGGGAGCGTTTTGCAACAGGTCCTCCGACACCTGAACATTT
>OHTM01000760.1_pt1 | contig 13519 bp, 8 predicted proteins | sample 1578951 | NCBI WGS metagenome assembly OHTM01 (sample SAMEA3879605, study PRJEB24766) | human gut metagenome | biome: human-associated habitat; feature: feces | place: USA | collected 1985/1987
TGGGAACCTGCCATATCTGGCATGGAAAAAAGCGCATGACTGCGCATATCCTAAGCTACAGGCGTATCCGCCGATATTTAGCCTTGTCGCTTAAAGCGACCGAGGAGCATGTGACTTTAGTCATGTGAGATCCACAAAGCATAGAATCAATGATAAGATAAATCTGTTTTATTGACTCCATATTTTGTACAAAGGAGAGAATGTGTATGAGAAAGAAAAGTAAAAGTGCAGCGATACTGGCCGTGATCATGGCGATGACCCTGGCAGGAAGTTCTGCGGTATATGCTGAGGAGAATCCTTCTGCGAAAACAACTGAAACGGATGATAATGAAAAGGAAGACACAAGGGCAGCAGAGAATGAATCTGCTCCATGCAATGAAGGTGAGCATGAGCTTATAGAAAGTAAAGTCGTTCTGCCAACCTGTACAGAAAGAGGTTATACGATCTACAAGTGTAAAGTGGATGGCTGTACCTACGAAGAAAAGAGAGATGAGACAGCTGCGCTTGGTCATGAACTGAAAGAAGTTTCCATGCAGGAGGCGACAGCAGATAAACCAGGTGTGATCACATATAAATGTCAGAGACAGGGATGCGATTATACAGAACTGGCGGAGATACCGGTCAAAAATACAAATACTGTTGATGGCAAAACAGACGATGCAGATACAAAGACAGATGAGACGCCGGGAACAGATGCCGACAGCAAATCAGAAGATGGCAAAACAGATGCTTCTGAAGAAGATAAGAATTCTAATACAGAAAATGCTTCCGTAGATAAAGACAGTACTTCCGGAAAAACAGATCCTGCTGATTCAGACACTTCTGCCGATAGTAAAAATGAAGATGCAGAGGAAGACCTGCCAGAGGAAGACCTGTCAGAGGAAGATATTGATGAAGAATATGCTTCTTATGCGTCTTCAACTTCTACAGACATTGTAACGGAGTATGATCCGGAAACTGCAGTTGGTACGATTTGTGTTGCAAAGAAAGATTCGGATGATCCGACGGAAACAGAGGAAGTTACCGGTATGACAGTTCCAACAGAAACGACAGAGATCAGGAAAGATTCAGAAGGAAATATTACAGATCTTGCGATTTCTACATCCATCAATGAGATCAAAAATGGATTTTCACTGACAAGTGAGAATAAGAAACTTCATTCGATTTCTATTAGTGATAAGAAAAATCCGAAAGATCATTGGATCACGCTGAGTGCCAAAGAATCTGCCACTGAGCTGGGAATCCGTCTCCGCAATGGAAATAATAAAATTATTATAACACTTACGGAAAATGAGAAACCATTGAATATCATCAAGGTTTCTGACACAGAGAAAGATGTGATTTTGACGACTTCCACCGATGGAACCTGTGTGATCAATAAGGCGGTTCAGAATATTTCGGTGGATAAAGATGGGAAATATTCAGATAAGAAAACTCTGGGCAGAAAGAACCAGATCATTCTGAATGATGTAAATGGAAGTGCTCCATATCTGGAACTTGAGTATGTGAAAGACGAGGTTGCAACGACATCTGCATCTGAAAAAGACGAAGATGCTGCAAGAAATTTGGAAACTAAAAATACCAAAGCAGGAGATTCTGAATCCAAAGGTGCTGAAGCGGAGAAACAGAAAGATCCGGATGAAGAATTATACTGGATTCAGCCATATGGGGAGGAAAACCAGGAACCGATCGTAATCACAGTTTATAAGAAATAAAAGTGTTTTTACAACAGATATGTCTGGATTTTTTATGTGAGTAAAAAAACAGGTCATTATCGTCCAAAACAGGAGATAATGACCTTGTTTTTTTGCATACGATTTTACAGAATGGTTAATTCTGATGCAATAAGCAGATTAATACTTACCAACAACGGTTGCTTTGAGCAGATTTGTGTTGCCAGGATGTCCAAGAGGAACACCAACTGTAAGAACAACGATATCTCCTTCTTTGACATAACCTTTTTCTTCAGCTGCTTCTGTAGCGTGAAGAAGAAGAATCTCCATGCTGTATTCCTCTTTGGTCAGGAGTGGTGTTACACCCCAGATCAGGTTCATCTGACGCCAGGTGCGTTCATCCGGAGTACATGCAATGATCTGGCATCCCGGACGATATTTAGAAACCATGCGTGCAGTATTTCCGGAACGGGTAACTGCGATGATCGCTTTTGCGTTCAGGTCGATCGCAGTCATGCAGGTAGCATGGGAAATTGCAGTAGTTACGTTCGTAGCAGGCTCTTTTGTACGGACGCTGAACTGTTTGTTATATTCGACATCAGCTTCAGTACGTACGGCAATCTTGACCATGGTTTTGAGCGCTTCTACAGGGTATTTACCTGCAGCGGTTTCACCAGACAGCATGATCGCACTGGTACCCTGATAGATTGCGTTGGCAACGTCAGTAGTCTCTGCACGGGTTGGACGTGGATTCTTGATCATGGAATCCAACATCTGAGTAGCTGTGATAACCTGTTTGCCGGCACTGTATACCTTTGCAATGATATCCTTCTGGATAACCGGTACGTCTTCGAGAGGAATTTCAACACCCATATCACCACGGGCGATCATGATACCATCTGCAGCTTCAATGATGCTGTCGATGTTGTCAACACCCTGCTGGTTCTCGATCTTTGCGATGATCTTGATGTCATGTCCGCCGTTTTTCTCAAGGATATCACGGATTTCTTTGACATCGGCAGCAGTTCTGGTAAAGGAAGCTGCAATAAAATCATAGCCTTCTTTAATACCAAACAGGATATCATCGTGATCTTTTGGGCTGATAAACGGCATGTTTACTTCTACACCAGGGAGGTTGACGCCCTTCTTATTGCCGAGAACACCACCGTTTACGACTTTACAGATGATGTCCTGACCTTTGATCTTCTTGACTTCAAGTCCGATCAGACCATCATCGATCAGAATGCTGTTGCCTGGTTTGACATCTTTATATAAATCTTTATAGGTAACAGAAACGATTTTTTCGTTTCCTACGATTTCTTCTGTAGTTAAGGTAAATTCTTGACCTTCCTTCAGTGTGACCTTTCCATTTTCAAATTCGCGGATACGAATTTCAGGCCCTTTTGTGTCGAGAAGCGCAGCTACCGGTTTATTGAGTCTTGTACGAATTTCTTTTAATTTATCAATACGGCCTTTTTGTTCATCATGTAAACCATGAGAGAAGTTAAAACGTGCTACGTTCATTCCTTCTTTAACGAGTTCTTCCAGAACACCGTCCTTATCAGTAGACGGACCAAGGGTACAGATAATTTTTGTTTTGCGCATTCAAATTCCTCCTACTTTTCCTAAAAAATACACCTTTATTCTAACATATTATTTTCAATGTACAAGTAAAGTTTTTGATAAAATACACGTTAAATTTCTAACATTTTTTACATTATTGTGAGAAAAATATATGGGAATCGAAAGTAAAATAAAAGAAAAATTCCGATGCCTGAAACTATTTATCTCAGTCGAGAAGACTCCCACATCTTCAGGTGGTGAGTAATAGCAAATTTGTCTCAGTGGGAGTCCAATCTCCGACTGAGATAAACGCTCCGCGAGGATGCGCAGTGATTCTGATAGGAATATGTCAGCTTCGCTGACCAGAATCACGCGCCAAGTCTCACGGACGTTCGACTTGAATTAAAAAGTAGCAGACATCGGAATATGTAATAATTTAATTTCGCGAGAATCGCTGTAATTCAGAAACGAGTATGACGATTGATGTACTTGGCTTTATATTTAGAGTATACGATCGTCTGATCTTTGTACAGACCATAGTATCCGGATACGGCATAACTGATAGATACAGCAATCAGGTAATAGGACGCACCACGGAAGCCAAACAGCTCAAATGCGATCAGGATGGAAGTGATCGGACAGTTGGTAACGCCACAGAAAAGGGCTGCCATTCCGGCGGCTGTACAGATGGATGGGGAAAGTCCGATCAGGTGTCCCATAATACATCCGAACGTTGCTCCGATGCAGAAGGACGGAACAATCTCACCACCGCGGAAACCGGCACGCATGGTCAGTGCAGTGAGTACGATCTTCCAGAAAAAGTCAAGCGGACGAGCCTGACCATTCTCGACAGCAAGTTCGATCAGGTTATTTCCGGCACCCATATAATCAGAGGTGCGCAAAAAGAGTGTGATCACAATAATGATGGCACTGGCTGCGACGATACGGATATATGGATTTTTTAAAAATTTCGCATAAAGTTTGCTGACACCCTGAAGTGCCATACAGAAAATAATACTGATGGCAGCACAGGCAACGGCAACAAGAACCATCTTGAGTCCTGTTTCGATGGTAAGTTCCGGGATATTGACTACATGAAAAGATTCCGGATTGATGCCAAAGCCCGCCGCAAACTTTGAGGCAATAATGGATGCAATCACACATGGAACCAGTGCGGCATAATACATAATGCCAACGCTCACGACCTCCATAGAAAAGACTGCCGCTGCCATCGGTGTTCCGAAAACTGCGGAGAAAGCAGCACTCATACCGCACATGACCATGACATGACGGTCTTCTTCATCGAGGTGAAACCAGCTTCCAAGCTGATTGCCGATGCTTCCGCCGAGCTGAATTGCAGCACCTTCACGACCGGCAGATCCACCGGCAAAGTGAGTCAGGATCGTAGAAACGAAAATCAGCGGAGCAGAACGAAAAGGCACATCATCCTGAGAACGGATCGTTGATAAAACCTGATTGGTTCCGCCATCTTCCTGACCGAATTTCTGATACAGAAAAACAATGATCAGACCGGAAACAGGAAGCAAGAAGAATATCCAGAAATGCTCTGTACGATAGTTGGTTACGAATTTCAGTACTCTGGCAAAAAGGCTGCTGATGAAGCCTACGCTCAGTCCGGTCAGTACTGCCAGAACCAGCCATTTAATAAGATTGGTTATATCATATCGAATGTGATCGATATAATAGTGCAGGTTATGGATTTCTTCTGGTTTTTTTTTATCCTGTGTGTTGTTCATAGCTTCCTTTTATTCCTGTGTAATTCCGGTTACTTCGTATCCGGCATCTTTGATCGTCTGACGGATCTTGTCCTCATCAACCTTTTCCGGTGCTGTGAAAACGGTTGTGTTATTTTCGTGAGAAGATACAACGTCTTCAACGCCGAATGCTTTCTTAATAGCTTCGTTTACATGTGCTTCGCAATGTCCGCACATCATTCCCTCAACATTAACTGTAACTTTTACCATAGTTTTTTGCTCCTTTTCTTTTTTATTATAATCATTTTTTACTTCAATGGAAGTAGCTTGTTTAATTTTTTTGTCCTTTTTTGTGTCGTGGATCTTAAACAGGTTCAGACGAAGGGCATTGGTGACAACGCAGAAGCTGGAAAGACTCATTGCGGCGGCACCGAACATCGGATTCAATGTCCATCCGAAAATCGGGATCCATACACCGGCAGCCAGTGGAATGCCGATCACATTGTAGAAAAATGCCCAGAAAAGATTTTCGTGGATATTTTTCAGGGTTGCACGGCTGAGACGTACTGCAGCAGGAACATCGCTTAAACGACTCTTCATCAGAACGACATCAGCGGCATCGATCGCGATATCAGTTCCGGCACCGATCGCGATTCCGATATCTGCGCGGGTAAGTGCAGGGGCATCGTTGATTCCGTCACCGACCATGGCTACTTTGCCCTGTTCCCTGAGTGAACGGATCACACTTTCTTTGCCATCTGGGAGAACACCTGCGATGACATCATCAACACCGGCCTGTGCACCGATCGCTCTTGCGGTGCGTTCATTATCACCGGTCAGCATGACAACACGGATTCCCATATTCTGGAGTTCTTTGACCGCCTGTGGGCTGTCTTCTTTGATAACATCGGCAACAGCGATAATGCCGACCAGTTTACCATTCCGGGCAAAAAGCAGGGGCGTTTTTCCTTCTTCTGCAAGTTTTTCTGCCTTCTGGGAAAGGGTGGCAGGAACGTTTACCTGGCTGCTGATGAATTTCATGCTTCCACCGATCAGAGTTTCCTGTTCGAGCACTGCAGAGAGTCCGTTTCCGGGAAGGGCATGGAAATCAGTAACCTCCGGCGCTGTAAGATGTTGTTCTTCAGCATGTTTGAGAATCGCTTTCGCGAGCGGATGTTCACTTTTTTTCTCCAGGGCAAATGCCATGGTGAGGAGTTCCTGTTCGGAGATTCCATCTGCAGGGAGCAGATCAGTAACTTCCGGCTGACCGCTGGTGATTGTACCGGTCTTGTCCAGGGCAACGATCTGAACCTTGCCGGCCTCTTCAAGAGAAACGGCAGTTTTGAACAGGATACCATTTCTGGCCCCCATTCCGTTGCCGACCATGATCGCTACCGGAGTGGCAAGTCCGAGAGCACATGGACAACTGATAACGAGAACGGAGATACCGCGGGCAAGAGCATAGCCAAATTCATGTCCGGTCAGAAGCCAGATGATCGTGGTAACGATTGCAATCGTAATAACTGCCGGAACAAAAATACCGGAAACACGGTCTGCGATCTTGGCGATCGGAGCTTTGGTAGCAGCTGCATCACTCACCATTTTGATGATTTGGGAGAGGGTTGTATCCTCGCCTACGCGGGTGGCTTCACACTTGATAAATCCGGACTGATTGACGGTTGCAGCAGAGACAAGATCTCCGGATGCTTTGTCAACCGGGATGCTTTCTCCGGTCAGTGCAGATTCGTTAACAGCACTGTTTCCCTCGATGATCACACCATCAACCGGGATGTTTTCGCCAGGACGTACGACAAAGATATCACCCTTGTGAACCTGTTCGATCGGAACGGTTACTTCCTGATCGCTTCGAAGAACGACGGCAGTTTTGGGGGCAAGCTTCATGAGACTCTTAAGTGCATCGGTGGTTTTTCCCTTGGAACGTGCTTCGAGCATTTTTCCAACAGTGATCAGCGTCAGGATCATTGCGGCAGACTCGAAATAAAATTCCATCATGTAGTTCATAACGGCAGCGGAATCACCGTCTACCTGTGCTCTTGTCATGGCAAAAAGTGCGTAGACACTCCATATAAATGAGGCCATGGAGCCGAGTGCAACCAGTGTGTCCATGTTGGGGGCACGGTGCCACAGACTCTTAAATCCGCTAATGAAGAATTTCTGGTTGATGACCATGACGATTCCGGCAAGCAGAAGCTGGACAAGTCCCATGGCAACGTGGTTATCGTTGAAAAATGCCGGGAGTGGCCAGCCCCACATCATGTGTCCCATGGAGAAATACATCAGAACGAGTAAAAACCCGATGGAAGCGATCAGGCGGCGTTTGAGAACCGGTGTCTCGTGATCCTCCAGGGCTTCCTCGGCTTCAGACATGGAAACCTGTTCCTTATTTGCACCCTTGAGTGATGCACCATAACCTGCCTGCTCTACGGCAGTGATGATGTCATGAGAGGATGCAGTTCCTTCAACTCCCATAGAATTTGTCAGAAGGCTGACCGAGCAGGATGTAACTCCCGGCACTCTGGATACGGCCTTCTCCACACGGGAACTGCAGGCAGCGCAGCTCATTCCGGTGACGTTGTATTGTTCCATTGTATTACCTCCTTATTTCATTAGCTTCTGCAGAGTTGCAACCAGCTCGTCGATGGTTTCATCTTTACCTTCGCGGATATCACGAGCCACACAGGTACGGATATGATTCGCGAGAAGTTCTTTGTTAAAAGAATTGACGGCGGCATTAACGGCGGCTGACTGAATGAGGATATCGTTGCAGTAAGCATCGTTTTCCAACATTCCTATGATTCCCCGGATCTGTCCTTCGATACGTTTCAGACGGTTGATGAGTTTCTTGCGGTCAGCTTCTGAACGGTCGGTGTGCTTCGTACAACTGCAGGCAGGAGCAGATGGGGTGGCATTATCATTGCTGCAACAAGATTTTTCCTGAGTGGCTGCTTGTTCCTTTATAATTTCTTCTGTCTTTGTAGAGGAACTGGCATTAAAGTTATTATGATCCATAAGCAAACTTCCTTTCGTTCGAGATTTATTATATCAGATGTGAGATGACTCCCACCTCGCAGCAAGAATGCCGATGGCATTTCTGAACCATATACCCTACATGGGTATATTTGCTATACTTGTAATATATACCCCTGTAGGGTATTTGTCAAGAGAAAATAAAAAAGGACCATCGGGTTTATACCCCGATAATCCTCTTACTGATGAAAAAGGATACCCCGGCGGTCAGCGCTTCCGCAATCCAGAAAGCGTTCCATACTCCGACGGCTCCGAAGAAATGACTCAGGATAAAAGCGGCCGGAAGGATAATGATCAGGTACCTGCAGAGAGAGACGATCAATGATGCACTTCCTCTGCCAAGTCCTTCCAGTGCACCGCATGCTGTGACGGATACAGAAGAGATCAGGAAACCTGCACAGATGATTCGGAGTGCTGTTTTGCCTGCAGCAATTGTCTGAGGATTTGTGGTAAACATGCCGATCAGCTGTCCCGGAATTGTCAGGCAGATGATTGTTCCGATCAACATGATCACACCACTCATGCCAAGTGTGACGAAGTAGATTTTTTTTACACGTTTATGTTCACCGGCACCATAGTTGTATCCGATGACCGGGCGCATGCCCTGTACAATCCCGCTTGCCGGAAGATACAGGAAAGTCTGCAGTTTGTAGTAAATTCCCAGAATCACCACATAACTCTGGGAATAGGCTGCCAGAAGTCCATTCAGTGCAGAAACCAGGACAGAAGGAAGTGCAAGATTCAGTGCTCCCGGGATACCGACAGAGTATAATCTTGCTGCCAGAGCCATGTCCGGATGGAGATGTCTGCGGCTGAGTTTTACCTGGATTGGCTGCATTTTGTAAATGATCAGATAGAAAACAAGATTGAATACCTGACCAAGTCCGGTTGCCAGTGCAGCGCCTTCAATACCCAGTGCCGGGAACGGACCAAGGCCAAAGATCAGCAGCGGATCAAGAATGATATTGGAAACACAGCCGACCAGAAGCCCGATCATCGTAATCTTCATTTTGCCAACGCCCTGGAAGATCTTTTCGTAAGCAAGGTTAAGCGTATTTATCGTTGCAAACAGAAAAACAATTGTAGAATAACGGATTCCAAGGTCAATGACATCTGTATCACCAGTAAAAAGTGCCAGAAATCCAGGCATCACAAGGATACAACCGATTGTCAGAATTACACCATGCAGACCGGACAATGCAAGCCCGTGTGTGGCTGCTTTGCTGGCAGTCTCTCTGTTTCCGGCACCAAGACAGATGGCAATCTGTGAACTGATACCAATTCCAAAACCAATCGCAATCGCATTGGCGAAGTTTTGGACAGGAAAAACAAGCGACAGCGCGGTCATGGCATTTTCACTGATTTGTGCGACAAAGAAACTGTCCACGATATTGTACAGAGAATTTACGAGCATCGAAATGACCATTGGCAGGGCCATGGACATGATCAGCGGAAAGACCGGCTTTTCTTTCATAAATGTGTCGTTCATAGAAACTCCCTTCTATATATAAATAAGATTTAAGTCGAACATATGGCTGTAGCTGCCAGGCAGACTTCAAGTCGAACATCCGTGAGACCTGGCGCGTGATTCTGGTCAGCATAAGCTGACATAAAAAAACGCCGCACAACTACCGCAATGGGTAATTGTGTGGCGAAAAATGGTCGGACCAGAAAAATCCACACTATGTTTTGGAAATTAAAATTGTTGTAAACATGAAAGAACAGAATCGTTGTTTACAGACACAGATTGTAGCATATAAATAAGAAGAACGTCAATAAGAAGATTGTACAAAAAGGAGATGTCCGACCTCATTTGGATGGTCAGGTATCTCCTTCCGTCAAATCTCCAGATCCCGGATCTTCTGATTCGTCCATGGATTTCGCTGCTGGAGGGTGATCTCTTTTGAAACGTATGTGTGGAGTAATGTATTAAATATAAACGGAATCGTTCGCAGATTATTGTATACAACTCTGTACAACTGGCCTTCTTGCGGGGATTTCAACAATGTGCTACACTAAAGTATAATTTGAAATGATGAGGATGAAAATGAATTAAGAAGAAAGGAAGCAGGTGTTTCGAAGGAAGGAAACACGCGGAAAGTAGAATATTATGAAAACACTTCTTACATTACAGCTCACGATCTTTCTCCTCGTAGCTGTAGGATTTTTGATGAAAAAAATACATATCATCGGACCACAGGGGCAAAAAAACATCAATGACCTTGTTATTTATCTGATCCTGCCGTGCAACATTCTTCATGCGTTTACGCAGAGTGCAGCAGATGGAAATTTTATAAAATATCTGGAAATCCTTCTTATATCTATAGGTATTCAGGTATTCTGTGTGATTTATGGAAAAGTGATGTTCCGAAAAGAATCGGAAGGACGATATAAATGTCTTCAGTATGGAACCATCTGCTCGAATGCGGGATTTCTTGGAAATCCGATCGCAGAGGGAATCTACGGAACAGAAGGTCTGGTACTTGCCAGCGTTTACCTGATTCCGCAGAGGATCATGATGTGGTCTTCCGGCCTGGCTGTTTTTTCCGGGACCAATGATAAAAAACAGACTTTGAAAAAGGTTGTGACACATCCATGTATCCTGGCATGTGTTCTTGGAATCATCCTGATGATTACGGGCGTGCCACTTCCGATTGGAATTGATGGTACTGTGACTGCAATCGGAAACTGTAACACAGCTATGTCTATGATGGTCATCGGTATGATCCTGGCCGATATTGACCTCAAAGACTTCTGGGACTGGACGGTTGTGAAGTATACCGTACACAGACTGGTGATCATTCCGGCAGTGGTGTATATTGTCTGCCGTTTCCTGCCACTGAGCAAGACCGTCCTCGGATTGTGCGTCCTTCTCGCAGCAATGCCGGCTGGTGCGACAACCAGTATCCTGGCAGAGAAATATCAGGTAGATTCACCATTTGCAACGAAGATGGTTATTTTTTCCACGCTGCTGTCATTGCCGACGATCTGTCTGTGGAGTATCTTTTTGCAGTAAGATGGAATTTGTAATAATACATAGCGTTCTATATATGTATGTGTTAGAATAGAACAAAAGATAAATACAGAAAGTAAAAGAAAGCTTCAGAGCTCGTACAGTGAGCCCTGGGGCTTTCTTTGCGTATAGAATTATTTTTTTTGCTGTTATGAAATCTTCCATTTCTTTGGGATAGGAAATTTATAGATATTACATATCCAAGAATGTGTTCTAACAGGATATTTGATATGTTATAACGATTGACATAAGATAATTAATATCCTATAATCAGTAAAAGAAAGTCATACAATATCCGATTTTTCGAGTCAGAGGTGCTATTTGATGGAAAAAATGCCGTACTATGCGATCACAGTCAGGAGATACAATGTCCTGTTCCGACACACAGAGTGGTTCCACCAGACCCAGGACCTCTACAATGAAATCTTGCTTTTTTATTACCAGCTCTATCTGGAAACCTTTACAGATGAGCAGCCCGGCACACAGGAAGCACTCCGCATTCTGGAAAAACTGACGATCGTTGGCCGAGATAAGCAGCCGGTACCGAACCAACTTCCGTGGAAAAAGGTTCCCCTCTATTTTCGAAGAGCGGCAATTAACACCGCCACGGCAGCAGCCAAAAGTTATCTGGCAAGAGATAAGCAGGAACAGCCTACCGGGGCTTTCACAGAATCGGTGACATTCTATAAGGGAATGTATCGGGACTTTCAGGGAAATACAATTTCTTTAAAGCTCTGGGATGGAGAAGGATGGCAGTGGTCCAGACTGCGTCTCCGCGGAAATACAGTTCCGGAAGAAGGACAGATGATGTCACCGGCACTGGTTCTGAAGAAAGACCACGCGGAACTTCATATCCCATGGAAAATACCAGTGGCAGACGGGCGTGGTGCCCGTGAACGAATTACAGCAGAAAATAAAATCTGTTCCACGATCTTTACCGGTCAGGGCGCATGCGCAGTGTGCTGCATTCTCGATTCTTCCGGAAAACGAGAGAGTTCCTTCTATATAAAAGGGGGCAGAGAATACGCGAATGCCAGCCGGCAGATTTACGACCGGATCAAACGATCCGAAGACGTTCAGGGTGGCGGCGGCAATGCCAAAGCAAATTACCGCTACTGGAAAAAACTGAAAAATCTGCATGAGCATTATGCACATCAGATCAGCCGACGGATCATTGATTACTGCAAAAAACAAAATGCCAGTGTTCTGGTCCTTCCGGAATACAACAAAGACTATGGAAATATCATTCTGGCAAGCGTCGGAAAAAATTCCCCACTTCGACTCGTTCCGTCCATTCGGGAGAAGCTCAAGTACAAGGCATGGCAGGAAGGCATCGTCGTTCTGGAGGTTCAACAGCATAATATCAATTCTGTGTGCAGTCAGTGTGGAGCCAAAATTCGCCGAAAAGGAGCCGACTTCCAGTGTGTCAATGGTCACCGCGGCAGCAGATATCTGAACATGGCCCAGAACCTTGGGCAGAAATGCCTCGATAGCTTTAAGGAGAATCAGAAAAACAAATAATGGAAAAGTCAACGATAGAGTCGTTGTTTTCATGTGATGAGCGATCATCGCATCACGAATAGAAGTAGGTAACTACAAAGAGGGCAGCATCTACATGGTGCGGCTTTCGGGCTGAGTACCGCCCGCTGGAGTCCACGAGGACCCCGCAAAGACCGTGACTTTTACAAAAGCCGCGAGAGTACTCGAAGTTATATAAGAAAGAGAACATTTGATACAGATTTATTTTTGACCGAACTGCGTGATAAGGAAAGCTGATTTGGGTTCTGAATGGAAGATGAAAATGAAAAAGAAAAATACAGAACAGAAAAAAAGATAAATTTGCATTAGCCTGCCGAACTCTGGGAGTGAAGCGGGCTATTAGTGTGTAAAAAGATAGATAAAAGAAGGAAGGCAGAAAATGCAGAAGATTGATTTAACAGCAAAAACCGTCTTAGTTACTGGAGCTGCTGGTTTTATTGGATCCAATCTTGTAATGGAACTGTTTCGAACAATTAAAGATATCAACATTATCGGGATCGACAATATGAACGATTACTACGATGTTTCTATTAAGGAATGGCGTCTGAAAGAAATAGAAAAACTGAATGGACAGTGGACATTCATCAAAGGTGATATTTCAGATAAGGATACGATCGACAAGATCTTTGAAGAGTATAAACCTGCAGTAGTTGTAAATCTTGCCGCGCAGGCAGGTGTTCGATACAGCATCACAAATCCGGATACTTATATCAGATCTAATCTGATTGGTTTTTATAACATTCTGGAGGCATGCAGACACAGCTATGATAACGGAGCATCTGGTGTAGAGCATCTGGTTTATGCGTCCAGCTCCTCAGTGTATGGAACAAACAAAAAGGTTCCGTACAGTACAGACGATAAGGTAGATAACCCTGTAAGTCTGTATGCTGCAACCAAGAAGAGCAATGAGCTGATGGCTCATTCTTACAGCAAACTCTACAATATTCCTTCTACAGGACTTCGTTTCT
>OHTM01000761.1_pt1 | contig 13490 bp, 10 predicted proteins | sample 1578951 | NCBI WGS metagenome assembly OHTM01 (sample SAMEA3879605, study PRJEB24766) | human gut metagenome | biome: human-associated habitat; feature: feces | place: USA | collected 1985/1987
CCTTGGGCATTGCACAAGGAGGTTCATATTTCCTGCATCGCGAAGCGTGTTGCTGAGAACGGAGTGAACAGTAACCAAGAATCAAATAGTGACAAAATTTTATAAAAAATTAAGTGGTGAATAACTATCAGATGTGATAAACTATGTTTAATGCGTTATTTGCGAAATAGTTATTATTCTGATAACAGTAAATGAGGTTAGGTTTAAAAGTATTTTGCCCCTGATATCATCAAATGATGCTGTGATATAAATTTCTGGAGGTATGACGAAAAATGGAAAATGAGGAAAAAAACCAGACAGAACAGTCAGACAAAAGCAGGTCTGTGTGGAGGGAGTTGTGGGACTATGCAAAGATTATCATTGCAGTCTTTGTTATAGCGTTTCTGTTGGGACACTTTGTATATATTAATGCACGAGTGCCGTCAGGTTCTATGGAAGAAACAATTATGACAGGTGACAGAGTATTTGGAAATCGTCTGGCATATATAAAAGATGATCCGGAGAGATTTGATATTGTAATATTTAAATATCCGGATGATCCATCTCAGCTTTTTGTAAAACGAGTAATTGGTCTTCCGGGAGAAACAGTAAACATTGTAGATGGAAAAGTGTATATCAATGATTCCGAAGAACCGCTGGATGACAGCTTTTGTCCGGAAACACCGGAAGGAAGCTTTGGACCGTATACAGTTCCGGAGGGATGTTATTTCATGTTAGGAGATAACAGAAACCACAGTATGGATTCCAGATACTGGCAAAATCCGTTTGTAGAGGAAGATGCAATAGAGGCAGAAGTAGCAGTTCGTTACTGGCCGTTAAATAAGATAGGAACTGTAAAATAATCGTGACGGTTCCATATTTTCAAAAGTCAAGCGGATAAAATCATCCGCTTCGCTACGTAGCTCTACACCGAATAACTGCTTCGCAGTTTGGAAATTTTATAAAAGACTGTTAAAATCAGGAAAATCACATATTAGTGTCCTGATTTTGACAGTCTTTTGTTGTCTGTGGATTTTTCAAATGTTATACTGTAAGACAGGAGGAAAATGAAGAAAATGGAATGCTGGATAGTTACAACAATTCCGTAAAATGTAAAAAGAGAAAGGAAGACGAATATGAAAAGATGGAAAAAGTTTATAGCAATGGGACTGGCGGTATCTATGACAGTTCCGTCCTGTATACCGCAGACATTGTGGGCTTCAGAGTTTTCGGCAGGAAGTGTTGAATCAGCAGCAGATGTTTTTGAAGATGGTGCCGGATATGAGACAGGAAGTGAGTCAGGAAATAAAATATCTGATGAGAATAACAGTGGAGATGAGTTTGGAACAGGAGAGTTAAAAGATCAGGAACCGGAACAGTCGGAGACAGAAGATTCAGTAAATGCCGGACAGAGTGCGGAAGGTTATAACATTCTGCTTTACAGTGATGGTAAACTGGAAAAAACATATGTGATACCCTATGCAGATGCGGATACTGCTAAAGTACCGGAAGCACTGAAGGGAAAGACAGGTTACATTTTTAAAGAGTGGAATACGAAAGAAGATGGAACCGGTGAAACTTATAAACCGGGAGATTCTATTAAGAAACTTCTTGAAACAGCAGATATGGCAAAGCAGGCTCAGGAAACCAGTGAGAGGACAGAAGTCGGAGAAGAAATAAAAACAGAAAAAGATGTGATGCAGGAAGAAAATGATGTGGCACAGACGGACAGCGCATCATGGGAAGAAAAAACTGATAAGGCAGAAATGCAGATATCAGACACAGAAAATGATGGAACAAGTTCGGATATATCTACAGATAAGGCTATTGCAGCAGGAGATACAACAGCAATAACCCTGTATGCAATCTGGGAGAAAGCATCCGAATATAAAATCACATATAAACTTAATAAAGGAAAAAATAATACTGCTAATCCCAAAACTTATACTTCAGAAGATGAGATTAAATTTAAAAAGCCGACGCGTTCCGGATATCATTTTGTGGGATGGTATACAGACAGTAAGTATAAAAATCAGATAAGTGTGATTGAAAAGGGTTCAGAAGGTTCCCTTACTTTATATGCAAAATGGACAAAGGAAATCAGTCCTTCGGCGAAAGCTGCATCACTGGATTATGTAAAAGGAACAAAGGCGAATACCATCACTGTATCCGCAACTGTTTCAAATTATGTGAAAAGTTCGGATGGTTATTACTATCTGGTGTATGTAGATTCTAATTCCGGTAAAGTGAAAAAAACGGTGGGTAAAGTAAAGAAGCCGGAGAAGGCAAAAGGGAAGATTACATTTAAGCTGAACATTTCCGGACATCCGGAATATGCACAGGGAAAATTTGCCATAGGGATAAAAAAATCTAAATCTGCGTATAGTGTGATCAGTCCGAAAAGCTATGTCAGCAATCCGGAGAAACTCAGTACAAATACAGCAGCATATTTTGTTCCGGGGACCAAAAAAGGAATTCAGGCTACAGATATCAACGAGCTGACAGATACAAAATCCAAAACAGTATTTTTTAACTTATATATTTCAGACCTGATGCGAAAAGACAGTGGTGTGGAAACATATAAATATAATGGGAAAACATATCATTTTAATGGTCTGTACGGATATGTATATCTTGTTCAGCAATGTAATGCAAAGGGAATCCAGGTGACGGCACAGATCAGTATTGACAGGAATGCCAGTACGCAGAGCTTTATTACGGGAAACAGTCCTTATGCAGAAACAGCTTATTATGGATGGAACACAGATAACAGCACAACTAGACAGACTATGGAAGCAATGTTTGCATATCTGGGAGAGAAGTTTGGAAAAAATAACTGTTATATAAGTAACTGGATCCTGGGAAATGAAGTAAACAGTGCAAGCGGATATTATTATGTAGGGAATGTCAGTTTTTCAAAATTTATCTCCATGTACAGTGAAGCTTTTCGCTGCCTTTACAATGCAGTGAAAAGCAGCCGGGGAAGTTCCAAAGTATTTATCTGTCTGGATAATTGCTGGAATCAGAAAAATGCCTTTACTATCTGCTATAGTGCAAGATCAACTCTGGAAAGCTTTGCGGCGAAGATTTCTGATATGCAGAAAGATGTGAACTGGAATCTGGCATATCATGCATATAATCAGCCGCTTTCAGATTCACAGTTCTGGTCAGGTGCAAATGCATCCATGTTTACCAGTGATGCGAACACCACCACGTTTATCACTATGCGTAATATCCAGACACTTACAGATTATGTGAAAAACAGATTTGGTTCCAATACAAGGATTATTCTTTCGGAACAGGGATTTTCTTCCACTTATGGAGGACAGGCAAATCAGGCGGCAGCAATTGCACTGGCCTATTATAAGGCTGCCTGCAATCCAATGATTGATGCATTTATTATAAGAAGCTATAAAGATGAAGCCCATGAGGTGGCTCAGGGATTGGCAATGGGATTGAAGGATGCCAATGGGAAAAAGAAAACAGCGTATAATGTCTTTAAAAATATGGATAGTTCCAATTCCCTGAAATATACAGAAAAGGTACTAAAAAGTCAGGTTGGAAACTGGAAATCACTGGTTCCGGGATATAGTACCGGAAAAATTTCCTCCATGTATCGAAAGTGATATAACTGACAGACAGGACTGATTTTAAAAATTGATGTCATATTAAAAATGTATAAAATTGTCACAAATTAAACACATTTTTCCCACACAAAGAACACAAATCATTCCTATACTTAAAAGCATCAAAAGGAAACAGAGATAAATAAATGACATAGATAAATGACATAGATTCATGGAGGGACTTTATTATGATGAACAAAGATAACAGAAATGATAAAATCAGAAAGATTGCAAAGAAAGGTCTTACACTCAGCTTATGTGCAGTACTTGCAGGAGGACTTGCAGCAGGAAGTTTTGAGGGAGTAAATAAACTTGCAGGATGGAGCGGAGCCACAACAGTGGAAGCTGCTTCAAATAAGGACGAGACAACATTGACATATGCAAAATCCGAGAAGAAAGATGCAGATACCAGTGATTCCAAATCAGATACCGGAAAAGATACAGGCAGCACAGCAAAAGGAAACCTTGATGTGTCTGAAATCGCATCAGAAGCACTTCCATCTATTGTATCTATTACAACCAAGTCAGTTCAGGAGGTACAGAATTACTTCGGAATGTATGGAATGTATGGATATGCACCACAGCAGCAGGAACAGGAAGTAGAGGGCAGTGGTTCCGGTATTATTGTTGGTAAGAATGATGATGAACTTCTGATTGCTACAAATTATCATGTAGTAGAAGGTGCGGATACATTGTCAGTTGCATTTACAGATGGAAATGCAGTGGAGGCATCCGTAAAGGGATTTGATGAAGAGAGAGATCTTGCAGTTGTATCTGTATCTCTGGATGATGTTAAAGATGATACAATGGATGCCATTTCAATTGCGAAGATTGGCAGTTCTGATGATCTGAAGGTAGGTGAGCAGGTAATTGCAATCGGTAATGCTCTTGGATATGGACAGTCTGTTACAACCGGTATCGTAAGTGCCAAGAACCGCAGAATGGATTCTGACAATAACACAGTAACAGATGGAAGTGATGACAGCAGTGACGGTGTAAACCTGATCCAGACAGATGCGGCTATCAACCCTGGTAACAGTGGCGGTGCTCTTCTGAATATGGAAGGTGAGGTTGTTGGTATCAACTCTGCAAAACTTGCTTCTACTGAAGTAGAAGGTATGGGTTATGCAATTGCAATCTCAGACGTGACTGACATTCTTCAGAATCTGATGAATGAGACATCAAGAGATAAACTGGATGATTCTGAACATGGTGTACTTGGAATCGAAGGTTCTTCTGTAAGTTCTGAGGCAGTTCAGATGTATGGCATTCCGGCAGGAGTTTTTGTAAAAAAAGTAACAGAAGGTGGAGCTGCTGATAAAGCAGGTCTGAAAGCAAACAGCGTTATTACTGAATTTAATGGAAAAACTGTTTCAAGTATTGATCAGCTGATCGAATATCTTTCCTATTATGAACCAGATGAAGAGGTAGAGCTGACTGTGCAGGTTCCTCATGGAACAAGTTATAAAGAAGAGACTGTTAAAGTAACTCTGGATGAGAATACAGATGCTGATGACAGTGATGATAACGATAAAGACAGTAAGAAATCTAAAAAGGATTCTAAGAAATCCTCAAAAGATGCTGATGAAGATGTAGACGAAGATACAGACAGTGAGGATAGTATGGACTCCGATGATACAGAGGAAAGTGAGAATCCATTTATCCAGTACTTTGAGAATCAGGGATTTTTCAGATAATACCAGCAGAAAATAAAATTATATGATATCCGGATATAAAATCTGTGATAGTGTGTAGTGATGCGGATGATTTCATCTGCCTGATATCAGCACTTTCATATGTGAGAGAATTACATGTGAAAGTGCTTTATTATGCTATGGGAAACCATTCCATAATATTCTTATAGCATAATAAAGCCCTCCGGGCAGGATCACACTGCGACAGAGAGGAATTATTTCCCCCAACACCAGTTCCTTCCTACCATGAAGAATTTATGTTTTTCTTCCATAAATAAGGAGCAGTTGTTACCATTTTTAAACATCAGCTTCGGAAAATATAATTGTTTTCTGTGCATTTGCAGGGAGTGTAGCAACTCTTAGTGCCTGGAAATCTGCGTTATTCGAAAAAATCTCACTGTCTGAGCGAAGCGAGTTTGAGATTTTTTTGAATGTTTTTAGCAGCTTCCCAAATGCCTTAGAATTACATGGTTCCGAAACTAAGCCCAAATCCCTTCCCATTCATTCGCGTCCCTTTTGAAAAAATTAATGGAAAAAAATAAAAAATAAACCTCTTGACATATCTGCATTAGCGTGGTAAAGTAAACACATCAAAACCGATGAGAAAGAAGAGTAAACAACCAAGAATCATTCCAGAGAACGGCAATTGGTGGGAAGCCGTATGAAACTGATTGTTGAATGGCCTTTCGAGGGCGGCCCGAAATCTTGATAAGCGTGAGAGTAGGCACCGACGGGAACCGAACCCGTTATCAATCAGGAGTGTATGTTTGTACATGAGAAAGTGGACGATACGTCAATTTGAGTGGCACCGCGATAATAAGAAATTATTACCGTCTCAAGCATAGCTTGGGACGGTTCTTTTTTTCTCATGGAACATGAAATGTAGAAACACATAAAATGCAGAAAAGAGAGGAAAAAGACTATGAAAAAAAGAATGTTAGTAATCGCAGCAGCAGTAACAGCAACTATGATGATGACCTGTCCGGTAATGGCAGATGATTTTAAAGTAGGTATCTGTAATTATGTGGATGATGCTTCCTTAAATCAGATTGTAGATAATATTCAGTCCCGCCTGGAAGAAATCGGTGAAGAAAAAGGGGTTACATTTGACGTATCTTATGATAACTGTAATGCAGATGCCAGCGTTATGGAACAGATCATTTCTGATTTTCAGGCTGACAATGTAGATCTGATGGTAGGCGTGGCTACACCGGTGGCAATGCGTATGCAGTCTGCAACAGAAGGAACTGACACACCGGTTGTTTTCTCCGCAGTATCTGATCCGGTTGGTTCCGGACTTGTAGATTCTCTGGAAGCTCCTGGTGCAAACATCACAGGAACCAGTGATTATCTGGATACTTCTTCTATTATGAAACTGATCCAGGCGCAGAACCCGGATGTAAAAAAAATCGGTCTTCTGTATGATGTTGGACAGGATTCATCCACAACAGCGATCCAGGAAGCAAAAGATTACCTGGATGAACAGGGAATTGAATATGTAGAGCGTACCGGAACGACAACAGACGAAGTACAGCTTGCAGCAGAAGCACTGATTGCTGATGGCGTAGATGCCGTATTTACACCTACTGACAATACGATCATGACAGCAGAACTTTCTATTTATGAGAAATTCATCGAAGCCGGAATTCCGCACTATACAGGAGCTGACTCCTTTGCGCTGAACGGAGCATTTGTGGGATATGGTGTTGACTATGCGAATCTTGGACAGAAAACAGCTGATATGATTGCTGATATTCTGGTAGATGGAGCAAAACCATCAGAAACTGCAGTTGAAACATTTGACAATGGTACTGCAACAGTAAACACAGAAACATGTGAAGCTCTCGGTCTTGATTTTGATACTGTAAAGAAAGCATTTGAGCCTCTCTGCACACAGGTAAATGAAATCACAACTGCTGAAAGCTTTGATGATGTAGAAGCAAAATAAACATTAACTGGAGGAATTTACTGTGACGATTGCAACTATGCTCTCCCTTGGAGAGACTGCTCTGAAGCTTGGACTGATCTGTTCTTTGACAGTTCTTGCTCTGTTTCTTAGTTATTCTATGCTGAATGTCTGCGATCTTTCTACAGACGGCTGCTTTACTTTTGGCGCTGCTGTAGGAGCCGTAGTAGCTGTGAGTGGGCATCCTTTTCTGTCTATTATAGCTGCTATGGCGGCAGGTATTATATCAGGATTTGTAACGGCGATCCTGCAGACAAAGCTCGGTGTAGACAGTCTGCTTGCCGGAATCATTGTTAACACTGCACTGTATTCGGTGAATATTGCAGTGATGGGAGGTTCTTCTCTTATTAATATGAACCGGACGACCACCGTGTTTACCATGATGAAAGATACACTTGCAGGCACTCCGCTGAAAGGAAGAGAAGATATCATTATTGCAGCGATCGCAGTGATCCTCGTGATCATATTTCTGGTATTTTTCCTGAAAACAAGACTTGGTCTTGCAATCAGGGCAACTGGAAATAATTCAGATATGGTAAAATCATCTTCGATCAATCCGGTGTTTACAACAGTAATTGGTCTTTGCGTAGCAAATGCATTTACAGCACTTTCCGGATGTCTTTTGTCCCAGTCACAGAAATCTGTAGATATCAATATTGGCCAGGGTATGGTAACGATTGCACTGGCATCTCTGCTGATCGGAGGTACGATTCTGGGACATGGTGGAATCTTTGTAAGAGCAGTGGGAATGGTTCTTGGTTCATTTATCTTCCGCCTTGTATATACGATTGCACTTCGGTTTAATATGCCGGCATTTATGTTGAAACTGGTATCCTCTGTCATTGTTGTTCTTGCAATATCTGGTCCATATCTTAAGAAACAGTGGCCACAGATTCGAAGAAGAATGACACATACAAAAGGAGGCAGATGATTCATGTTAAAAATCAGCCATATTTCCAAGACATTTAATCCGGGAACAGTAAACGAGAAAAAAGCAATTGAGGATTTATCTCTGGAACTGAAACAGGGAGATTTTGCAACGATCATTGGCTCCAATGGCGCTGGAAAGTCCACGTTATTCAATGCAATCTGCGGAGATTTCCTGACCGATACAGGCTCGATCGAACTGGATAACAAAGATATCACATTTATGCCGCAGCATGCACGGGCAAGAAGCATTGGACGGCTTTATCAGGATCCGATGCGTGGAACTGCACCGGGCATGACGATTGAAGAAAATCTTGCGCTTGCAGCAGGTAAGGGAGGATGGCTTTCACATACGACTCGTCAGGAAAAAGAACGCTTTCGTGAAGAATTGAAGAAACTGGATATTGGTCTTGAAGAACGGATGAGCCATCCGGTAGGGCTTCTTTCCGGTGGACAGAGACAGGCACTGACACTTCTGATGGCGACAATGAATCCGCCGAAACTTCTTCTTTTGGATGAACATACAGCAGCACTTGATCCTGGCACAGCAGAAAAAGTTCTGAATCTTACCAGACGGATCGTAGAAGAACATCAGCTTACCTGTCTGATGATCACACACAATATGCAGTCTGCGATTGAACTTGGTAACCGTATCCTGATGATGGACTCCGGTAATATTGTGCTTGATATCGGAGGCGAAGAAAAGAAAAATATGACAGTAGAGGGACTTCTGGAGAAATTCAGAAGTGGCGCTGGTAAAGCACTCGATAATGACCGTATCCTGCTGTCCGATTAAAGGCTTTATGATTAAGCAGAATGTGAGAGAAAGACTTTTCGACTATTCGTTGGAAGGTCTTTTTTTCTTGCAGTTTTTTGCAGATTTATGGCATGACGGCCCGCAGGCAGGTGTAAAATACTATTACTATGTAGTTGCATGCAAGAATGGCACAACATACAACTGGAAACCATCAGATAATAAATATGATGACGATGAATATGATGTAATCACAAGTGGATGCAGCGCAGCAGCAACAGCATCTGTTTCCAACACAACGATCGGCAAGACTAAGATTACATCCGGCAAGAGCTCTAAAGGTAAAGTAAACCTGAAGTGGCAGAAAGTAAATGGTGCAGCAGGATATGTTGTTTATCGTTCTACAAAGAAAGGTTCCAGATATACTAAGATTGCTGAGATTACAAAAGGATCTACTGTAAAATATACAGATAAAACTGCTAAGAAAGGCAAAAAATACTACTACAAAGTTCGTGCCGTAAAAGCAAATGAAGCTGGTGTAGACGTATTCTCCGCTTATTCTGCAGCTAAAGCAGTCAAAGTGAAATAATGTTTTGGATTTAAGATAAAATCTGATTCTGTCAGAATAAAAGGACAGCTGGCCCTATAAAAGGACCAGCTGTTTTTGATATTCATGAACAAAAGGACGCCCTGTTTTCTGAGCCAGAATACTTTCATAGATATTGGAAGCTCTCAGATTATCATTCCATATTTTCTGTCCGTCTGCTGAAAGAATTCCCGAGGCATCGGCAGCTTTCGTGATGACAGGGATAGTTGTATGCTGCTTGATTTCTTTAAGCAGAGGGGAAGAAGATTTTCTGAATCCCAGGACACGTGCATATGGTATTCCTTTTGGTTGTTCCCTTATCTTCAGGATGGTATGGAGCAAAGCGCGCTGAATTCTGGTATAAGTCAGTTCTTTGGTTTTCAGAAGTTCTGTGAACTGTGTGAAATTTTCAAAATGATTGATCTGATTGCAAATTCTGGCAGCAAGATCTTTTGACATATCAGTATAGCTGATAAGTGATTCAGGAGTTTCGTTTAACAGACAATACTGCAACAGAAGAGAAAAGTCATCTTCCAGCAGAAATTCATTTTTATTAACAGCAGTTTCCAGAACCAATGCGGCATTGTCCGGAAGTTCCCCTAGAATTTCATTGGTGCCAAAACCTGATTTTAAAGCATTTCGGATCGCGGAAGCAGAAGCAAAATTTAATGATGATGAAGCGGTCTGTTGATCCGGAAACGTTTCATGGTATCCCATTCCCTGGCGTTTCAAAGTGACCGGCCGGATGGAACTATCTAAACGGAGCAATGCTTTACAGTATTCGATGCCAAGGATGTTGTTTGGTAAATTTAAAATCTGTACGATTTGAGTGAGAAGTGGCGTCAGAATACCATCAAAATCGTCTCCCTCAAAATGATGAGGATCTTTGAAATATTCGATCAGCGCCTGGCTTCTGGCAGCGGGGAAAGACAGCCCTTCGCTCAAAAAAGTTTTCAGAAGTACACGGTATTCTTTGGGTTCTTTTACAAGGACAGCAGCAAGTTCCTGCAGTGCAGAAACTTCACCATATTCACTTCCAAAACAGAGCTGTTCAACGACATGCAGATTGTCCAGTATGGAAACACCGGCCATGGCAAATGTCTCTGCACTGGCAGTACTTACGGACACCGGCATTTCAAGTACAAGATCGGCACCGCATCGAAGTGCCATTTCTGCACGCAGATGTTTGGGAAGGAGAGCAGGAGCACCGCGCTGGACGAAATCACCGCTCATGGCGATGATCACGTAGTCTGATTCCCTGCAATAATCAATCTGATATCTGTGCCCTCTGTGGAAAGGATTGTATTCTGCAATAATTCCGGTTACTTTCAAAAAAACACCTGCCTGTTCTTAAAGAATTTACAGATATTGTACCATCTGACAGAAAAATTATAAAGAAAAACCGAAAATCATTTTGGAACAACAGCAGAGTATGGGCAGAAATGATGAAATTGCACTTCAAAAAATACCACTCTTTGGAAGAATCTGACGGACAACTACTTGAAAAGCGCCAGAACTGGGGGTATAATGAACCTAGCTGTGAGGTCATATTTTGGACGCTCACACGGTCTGATGACCGAAATAACGAAAGGAGCCATTTAATCATGGGATTTGTTGATTTACTCAAAGAAAGAGCAAAAAAAAGCATCAAAACTATCGTACTGCCAGAGACAGAGGATATGAGAACTATCGAGGCAACAGATAAGATTCTGAAAGAGGGAGTTGCTAAGATTATCCTCATCGGTAACGAAGAAGAAATCAATAAGAAAGCTGCAGAAGGCGGATTCGATATCTCCGGAGCAACCATCGTTGATCCTGAGACATCTGACAGAACTCAGGCATACATTGATAAATTTGTAGAACTGAGAGCTAAAAAAGGTATGACACCTGAAAAAGCAAAAGAAATCCTTCATACTCAGTACCCATACTATGGTGTAATGATGGTAAAAATGGGTGATGCAGACGGTATGGTATCCGGTGCATGCCATTCTACAGCAGACACACTTCGTCCATGTCTGCAGATCCTGAAAACCAAACCGGGAACAAAACTTGTATCCGCATTTTTCCTGATCGTAGTTCCGGATTGCGAATATGGTGCAAACGGTGCATTTGTATTTGCTGACTCTGGTCTGAACCAGAACCCGACTCCGGAAGAACTTTCTGCAATCGCAGCATCTTCAGCAGAATCCTTCCAGCTTCTTGTTCAGGAAGAACCAGTCGTTGCAATGCTTTCACACTCTACAAAGGGAAGTGCAAAACATCCGGACGTAGATAAGATGGTAGAAGCTACAAGAATCGCAAAAGAAGAACATCCGGAACTCAAACTGGATGGAGAGTTCCAGCTTGACGCAGCAATCGTACCTAGCGTTGGTGCTTCTAAAGCTCCGGGAAGTGAAGTTGCAGGTAAAGCAAACGTTCTTGTATTCCCTGACCTTGATGCAGGAAACATCGGATACAAACTTGCTCAGCGTCTTGGAAAAGCAGAAGCTTACGGACCTGTTACACAGGGTATCGCAAAACCAGTCAATGACCTCTCCAGAGGATGCTCTGCAGATGATATCGTAGGTGTTGTAGCAATCACAGCAGTACAGTGCCAGGCTGACGACAACAAATAAGATTTCAGTCAGACCGTAAAACGGACTGAGAATTATTTCATTGACTACATAATGTTAAAGGCATCGGAGGAGATATTTCTGATTCTGATGCCTTTGATATCATTACTCATATTTCCCTGGAAATGATGAGAATAATATTATAATATGAAAGGAAAAGCTGACAGAAATATTCGAAGACTTGTGTCAGGATTATGGACAGTATTCGAAATTTGCTGCCGGCAGAATATGAAAATGAACGTATTAGTAATCAACTGTGGAAGTTCTTCATTGAAATTTCAGCTCATTAACGCGGAATCAGAAGAAGTTTTGGCGAAAGGAATTTGTGAGAGGATCGGAATTGACGGACGTCTGACGTATCAGCCGGAAGGCGGAGAAAAAGAGGTGTCGGAAAAGGCGATGCCGACCCATACAGAGGCAATTCAGTTTGTGATTGAAGCTCTTACAAATCCGGAAACGGGTGTTGTTAAGAGTTTGGATGAAATCGGAGCTGTAGGACATCGTGTCGTACACGGCGGAGAAAAGTTTGCATCCTCAGTTGTGATTACAGAAGAAGTGAAGAAAGCGATAGAGGAATGTAATGATCTTGCGCCGCTTCATAATCCGGCAAACTTGATCGGTATTACAGCCTGCGAAAAACTTATGCCGAATACACCTATGACAGCTGTATTCGATACGGCGTTCCATCAGACAATGCCGGAAAAAGCATATATGTACGGACTTCCATACAATTATTATGAGGATTATAAGATCAGACGTTACGGCTTCCATGGAACAAGCCACAGTTTCGTATCTAAGAAAGCGGCGGAAGTGATGGAAAAACCGTATGAAGAACTGAAGACGATCGTATGTCATCTCGGAAACGGATCAAGTGTGACAGCTGTCATGAACGGACAATCTGTAGATACTTCTATGGGAATGACTCCGTTGGAAGGTCTTGTAATGGGAACACGTTCGGGAAATATCGATCCTGCGATCATGGAATTTATCGCAGAGAAAGAACATCTTGATATTGCAGGCGTGATGGACGTTCTTAATAAGAAGTCAGGTGTGTTCGGTATTTCGGGAGAACTCTCAAGCGATTTCCGTGATCTGACAAATGCGATGAATTCAGGAGATAAAAAAGCGAAGATCGCAATGGACGTATTTTCCTATAATGTTGCCAAATATGTCGGAGCATATGCGGCGGTAATGAATGGGGTAGACGATATTGTATTTACTGCGGGAATCGGTGAGAATGACGATTATGTAAGAGAACAGGTGTGTTCTTATCTGGGATATCTCGGAGTTGACTTTGATAAAGAGGCAAATACAGGTTTGAGAGGAAAACAGGCTGAGATTACAAA